>Ga0206106_100189_pt1 | contig 93665 bp, 81 predicted proteins | sample 1B1ome_FD_148677 | JGI IMG/M metagenome (GOLD analysis project Ga0206106, IMG submission 148677) | Enriched microbial communities from leaf-cutter ant dump, University of Wisconsin, Madison, United States - 1B110A | ecosystem: Environmental > Terrestrial > Nest > Insects nest > Nest dump | place...
AACTTTTTCCTGGTTCGACAACGACAGAAGGCTTTGCAGAAACTACGAGCTATTAATGGAATCCTCTGAAGAAATGGTCAAATTATCCGCTATAAAACTTTTATTGAATAAATTTTAAACAGGCTCTTAGTGTTTTTTATTTAGAAAAATACAATCAGGTTAGTGTTGTTTTCAAAAGGAGAAAAATAATCTTGTAAAAGTCTGACTCCACATTTATTGGTGGCTGAATGCTGTTTAACATCCCTCACCATTTCCAATTATCATAGTTTTGCAGCATGAACGCCCGAAGTATAGATGTCAACACCTTCCTTGAAATGGCGCCGGACTATCCGGTGATTGATGTGCGCAGTCCTTCGGAATATGCACATGCCCATTATCCCGGCGCAGTATCACTACCCCTGTTTGATGATGAAGAAAGAAAAGTAGTCGGTACTACTTATAAGCAGCAAAGTCGGGAGAAGGCCATCAAAACCGGGCTTGACTATTTTGGCGTGAAGATGAAAACAATGGTGGAACAAACGGATGCTTTGTTAGAACAACGCGCTACCCGTACCGTCATTGTGCATTGCTGGCGCGGGGGTATGCGCAGTGGCGCTGTAGCCTGGCTGCTGGCTTTGTACGGCTTCAAAGTCTTTACGCTTGAAGGAGGCTATAAAAGCTTCAGAAGAAGGATGCTGGATGAATTGGCAAAGCCGCATCTTCTGCATATTCTTGGCGGCTATACGGGAAGCGGTAAGACGGAAATACTGCAACAGTTGCACATACAGGATGTGCCGGTTATTGATTTGGAATATTTAGCCATGCATCGAGGATCAGCTTTCGGTGGGTTGGGTATGCCGCAACAGTGCAGCGCAGAGCAATTTGAAAATAAACTGGCCCTGGCATTGATGGACAGGAAAAAGAAATATCCGGGACAGGCTATCTGGATAGAAAGTGAAAGTCAGCGTATCGGTAATATCAATATGCAGCATACTTTTTTCCGCCAGATGCTGACTGCGCCTTATGTTTTTCTTGATATTCCCTTCGAAGAAAGGCTTAGGTATATCGTAAAAGAGTACGGTAAATTTGATCCAACCGATTTGGCGGATACTATACGGCGGATTCAAAAAAGATTGGGTGGTCTGGAAACCAAAACCGCTCTGCAACATCTTGAACAAAACGACATCTCCTCCTGCTTCCGTATCTTATTGTTCTACTATGATAAATTCTACCGGAAAAGTAATCTTGATTTCCGGGCCGATAAAACCGTCATCACCTTACCCGATACCAATGCAGCAAAAAATGCTGCCGTTATTTTGAAACATTTATCTGCATAAATATGGAACATACAGAGCCGGTTAAACTGACACAATATGCACATGGTGCGGGTTGCGGCTGCAAGATAGATCCGCAGGCATTAGAAGAAATACTTAAAAGCGATACCCCCCATGCACATTTCCCTCAATTATTGGTAGGCAACAGCAGTAAGGATGATGCGGCGGTATATCAGCTTAATGAAACGGAAGCGCTCATTGCTACTACGGATTTTTTTACGCCAATCGTGAATGACGCTTACACCTTCGGAAAGGTGGCGGCTGCCAATGCCATCAGCGATGTATATGCTATGGGTGGTACGCCCATGCTGGCCCTGGCCATATTGGGATGGCCGGTGGAAAAGCTGCCGGCGAGCTTAGCGCAGCAGGTGCTGGAAGGCGCAAGAGTAATATGTACGGAAGCAAATATCCCTTTGGCAGGCGGGCATAGTATTGATACGCCGGAACCGGTATTCGGCTTGTCCGTCCAGGGAAAAGTAGCGCTACCCCATCTTAAAAAGAACAATACGGCACAGGAAAATGACTGGCTGCTGCTCAGCAAACCCATCGGTGTGGGCGTGCTGGCTACTGCTGCAAAAAGAGATCTGATCAGCGAGGAAGACCTTCAGATTTTATACAACGAGTTAACTCAACTCAATAAAATCGGAACAATATTAGGCGGTATTACAGGCGTACATGCCCTTACGGATGTTACCGGTTTCGGCCTTGCCGGTCATTTGATAGAAATGGCGGAAGGCAGTGGGCTGTCGGGGGAGCTGTATTATGAAGCTATACCCAAATTAGCGGTAAAAGATTACCTGGCCAAAAACAGTATTCCTGATGCCACCTACCGCAACTGGCGCAGCTATGGCAACAAAATTCAATTAGGCGGAAACGTAAACACCTTAGAGGCTTTTCAATTACTTCCTGATCCGCAAACGAACGGCGGCCTCCTGATGGCGGTAGCGCCGGATGCCCTGCTGGAAGTGCAGGAACTGTTGCGCAACAATGGCTACGCATGCTTTACCCGCCCGGTAGGAAAAATGATTGCAAAGCAGGAAAAGGTGATTCTGGTGGAATAAATCTGGCGTCGCTTCATGCCTGTCGTACAGAACGGTCATTACCAGTCCTTATCCAATTGTACCGGAACGGCCTTTTCTTTTCCTTTCTTCTGCTGCTGCAACTTTTTTTCTTCCTGGCGCAAGGCATTTAACAACTTATCGGCCTGATCCTTGCTGATTTTAGAGGGCATGGACTGCGGCTGCTTTTCCTGACCTTCATCCTGCTGCTTATTGCCTTCATCCTTTTTTTGCTGATCCTGGTCTTTTTTATTTTGATCTTTCTTGTCCTGGTCCTTCTTATCCTGATCTTTCTTATTTTGGTCTTTTTTATTCTGATCCTTTTTATCCTGATTGTTTTTTCCACCGCCGCCATTGTTATTCTTCAGCATTTTCAGGGCGTAAGCGAGATTGTATTTGGAGTCCTGGTCTTCCGGGTTTTGCCGTAGTGCATTTTTATAGGCCTCAGCAGCTTCCCCCCATTTTTTTTGTTGCATATAGGTATTGCCAACATTATGATAAGCCTGTGCTTTTTCCATCTTACCGGAAGCATGAGCTAAGCTGGCTTCATAAGCTGTACGGGCGGAATCGGCATGTTGCAAAAGGTAACTTGCATTGCCGCTGTTAAACAGCCCGGGATAAGATTGGGGATTATGTTTCAGCCCTTCCCGGTATTGATCTAATGCAGCCTGGTAATCTTTTTGCTCATAAGCCTGATTACCCTGGTAAATTTCATTATTAGCGTTTGCCTTATTTAGGCGAACGGAATCCTGCTGCGCATTTGCCGGAAGCTGCCCGGCTACGATCAGGAGGAATATTATAAAAGCAATACTGTTATTTTTCATTATGCTGTGAGAATAAAGGAGCTGATGCACTTACTTTTCCGGAGGCCGGAATCAAATAACCGACAACCGAAAAGATCAGAGCGGCAGCCAGAAAATACTGGAAATAACTTTCATATTCCGAATATACGAGTGTACCCATACTGCGGCTTTCCATGGAGGCTATAGTTTCGCTGAGATTGCCGGCTATGGTGCCGGCATTATTAAACAACTGGTAACTGCCTCCTCCGGCACGGGCAATGTCCTGCAGGATGTCTTCATTAAGTTTTGAGATCACCACATTGCCCTGATCATCCATCTTTTGCCTGCCGGTTACAGGATCAATAATCGGCGCTCCTTTCGGCGAGCCGATGCCGATGGTATGAATCACCACACCCTCTTCTGCGGCTGATTTGGCCGCTTTGATGGCGTTGTCATCATGGTCTTCACCATCGGAGATCAGGATCAGGGTTTTGTATTTTTTTTCTTTTTGACTAAATGCCGTCCTGCTCATATCAATAGCTTCCGCCAGTACGGTTCCTTGTGTAGGCACATTGTTCGTGCTGACGGTGGACAGCAGCATTTTGGCAGAATTATAATCAATGGTGAGCGGTATCTGGAGATAGGCGCGGCCTGCAAAGATGACCAGGCCTACCCGGTCGTTTTTCATCTTGTCAATCATCAGCTCAATAAGCTGCCGGGCACGGGTGAGCCGGTCCGGCTGAATATCTTTGGCCAGCATACTTTTACTCACGTCTAATGCAAACAGCACATCCACGCCTTTTCGCTCCGCCGTATCGGTTTGAGTACCTTTCTGAAAATTAGCCAGACCAATAACGCAGCAGGCTATCGCCATAGTGGCAAGGAAGAATTTGGTTGTCTTGCGTCCGCTGATATTTCCGTAAAGCTGCTGTTGTACCAAAGCCGCATCGCCGAGCTTTCCGATGCTTTTTCTGCGCCAGCGGTAATAAGCCAAATAAATCAACACGGCCAGCGGCACTAAAGCCAGCAGCCATAAGTATTCTATGTGCTGAAATCTGTACATAATATAAATACAGTAAATGAAACCGTCTTTTTATTTTATTTTTGCCGGATAGCCGGTTCAAAAATAAACCGTACAGCCCGACAGGCAGCCTTATAATTTGTTATACTGTCATTATTTAACAATCTTCACTAATTATTATTGCCATCAGGGCAAAAATAATTGATAAAACTATACGCATGTCCTATAAAAAAACAGAACATTTCGATGAACATACCACGGAGGCATTAAGTGAGCATTATAAAGCAATCATTCAACACTTAGGCGAAGACCCTACACGGGAAGGGTTGGACAAGACACCTGAAAGAGTAGCCAAGGCGATGCAATACCTGACACAGGGATATTTTTTAGACGGAGCCGCCATCATCAACAGCGCCAAATTCCGGGAAGACTACAGCGAGATGGTTATTGTAAAAGATATTGAGCTGTATTCCCTTTGTGAGCATCATCTCCTTCCTTTTATTGGCAAGGCGCATATCGCCTATATTCCCAACGGATGGATCACCGGTCTCAGTAAACTGGCACGTTTAGTGGATTGCTTTTCCCGTCGCCTGCAGGTGCAGGAGCGGCTCACGGATCAGATTCTGAATTGTATCCAGGAGTCGCTCAACCCTTTAGGCGCTGCCGTAGTAATTGAAGCACGGCACATGTGTATGATGATGCGGGGCGTACAAAAGCAAAACAGCCTGACCACTACTTCCGCTTTCAGCGGTCAGTTTGAAAAGAAAGAAACCCGCTCTGAATTTCTCCGGCTGATTACGAGTGATTTGAGCTAAGGGTCGTGTCATGCATTCCCGTGACACCGCCGCTTACGGCAAACTTCATGGCTTCTGCGGCATTCATGCCGGTAACCGGTTTAATATCCTTCCGGTTTACTACAATCACCCATCCTGAGATGGCGTAAGAATGCGGCAGGTAAACCGCTGCCATTTCCGGTTCGCCTAAGTTCGACAATTCCTTCTGGGTCAGGAATCCGATCCGCCATACATCAGGTGATGCATGCGTGCGTACCCATACCGGGTTGTTGAATTTTTTCTTATCGCCCATAAAAGAATTGAACACATCTTTTACCGAAGAATAGACATATTTGATGCCGGGCGTATGTTCTAAGATATTGCCGAAAGCTTCGAATATCCAGCGAAAAATAAAAAACCGGGTGCCGATATAACCCACTAAGGTTATAAACAGCACGATAGAGACAAAACCGATACCCGGCGCTATTTCCCGCACCCAGGGAATGAGATTGTCCACCGCGCTGAAGACAAAGAATATGGCATAAACCGTTACGGCTAAAGGCCCGATAATTACTACGCCCTGTAGAAAAAAACGCAGAATGATGGTTAAAAAACGACGCATAATATGTTTGTTGTTGTATTTTTTAGTAGAATTTATCTCAGGGATGTGCCTTCCCATTTTCATTTTTATGAAAATACCAGGGCGCAATTTTAGGGGAGTCGGTTACAGCACTAAAGATAAATTATTTTTTGCGTCTGAAATCGCCCCCCTTCCAGGCCTGGAAAAACTCATTCCATTTAAAGATATTAAAGATACCCACAGGCGCCTGCTGACCGTAATATACCGCCTGGTTGGCCATGCGCTGCTGGTAAATTGCCTGGTTTTCTCCTCCGCTCCGGGGCAATGTGCCTCTGAGCCTGGACATGATTTCGGGGTTGGTATTCCTTTCCATTATAGCATATTCATCTTCCGGAACCGGCTTGTACTTGATGGCATACATCAGGTCCTCCTTTGATAAAACAGGACTGACAATGGTTTCGGGAATATAAAACGTATCCTGCACCATCAGTTGAATCATGGAGATAAATTTGGAACCGATATGTTCCGGTATTACATAATCTACGGTTTTATAGCCCAGCAGGCTGAAATTGAGGGTATCGCCTTTTTCACAGACTAAGGAGAATACGCCCATGGCATTGGAATAAGTACCCCGCTCCCTGTTTTTGACTAAGACGGTAACATCCGGTACCCCGTACAAACTATCGGCAGACATTGTAATGCCGGTAATCTGAACGATCTTGTCATTTGTCTGAGCCTGAATATTGCCCCAAATCCCTAATAACAGGAACAGGATTAACGCTCCGTATTTCTTCATAATAAAACAAAAGTACAATAAAGAATTGTAGTGTTAAGTTAACTGTATTGTTGTTGGTGAAAAACGCCAACAACGGCGGCTCAACTTTATTTTTACGTCATTTTACTCCTAACATAGCAGTAGTAATAATATCCAAAGCAATCAGCATTTTTATCGTTCTTTTTCCTTGCTTTGTATGGAAAAAATTTATCGGCAGCAAAACATGATATACTGTTCTTATCCCAAACAAGGAAAATGCATACTTAGACCTCGCTTATGCTGACCTGCTTTCTTATGAGGTAAAACGTCCGCCGGTAGAAAAAATTTTATTGTTCATTATTTTTTTTGGACAATAAAAAAAGAATACTACCTTTGCCATCCCAAAAAGGAAGGCCGCGTTGGTCAAGGGGTTAAGACGCCTCCCTTTCACGGAGGAATCACGGGTTCGAATCCCGTACGTGGTACTAAAAAGGCTGCCGGATCTGGCAGCCTTTTTCATGATCTCTTCCACTATCATTTTATAATGCACCGTTTCCATCGCTGTACAGATCGTATGATTTAAAAGCCCATCAACACTGTCTTTGCAGAGCTTTGTTTCAGAAAAGCAGCATGCCCGTTTATGGAAAAAATACTGCTCCGGTTTCTTCCTGGTAAATTTTTGTTATGAAAACGGAAAACATGCCTCGTGCCAACTATCTCGACATGCTGTTCGAAAATCGCAATAAGCAATACGGCAGCTATGTCTTACGTCGTGATGCCAACCGCATCCGGCTTTTATCGCTCCTCACTGTCATCGGTGCTTTCATTGCCGGTATATTCATCAGCTATTGGATAAAATCATCACCGGCAACAGCAACAAGCAGTATTATCAAAGATGTTTTTCACGATCCGGTTGTTATGACTCCTGTAGTCCTGCCTCAGCCGAAACCCCAACCACTGCCTCCTGAACCGGCCGGGCAAGTGCCTGTAGCAGCTACCGAAAAATTTATAAAACCTGTCATTACGAATGACCTGGTTATTCCGGAGGATGATATTCTGAAAGACATCAGCACCTTTAAAGATAAGCTGGCCGGCCCGGTGCATCACGAAGGCGTAGAAGGAGGTATAGTAATTGCAAAGTCTGATAAGCTACCCGATGTAAGCGGGAGCGGTATTTTAAAGACAAGGGATAAAGGCGAAGGCGCTGTTGATACGAAAAAGATTTACCAGACCGTTTCGGCTATGCCTGAATTTCCCGGAGGCAGTGCTGCACTCCGGGACTACCTCAAAAACCAGCTTCGCTATCCTGAAGCAGCTATTGATGCACAGATCAGCGGAACCGTATTAGTTGAATTTGTGGTAAATGAACTGGGCGGGATTGAACAGGCGGTTGTAGTGAAGGGTATTGGCGGAGGATGCGATCAGGAAGCGCTGCGGGTGATCAATGCCATGCCCCGATGGTCTCCGGGTAAGGTGGGCGACCGGGCTGTGAAAACAAGATATAAACTACCCATTTCTTTCCGTATCCGCTCCTGAGCATGTTGCTCTTTTTCACTAAAAAAACAAAAGCGAACGTAAAAAATGCAGGAGTTATTCCTGCATTTTTTCATCAATATTTTTGCCGTTCTACCCCTTTGTACATTGCGGACGATGTGTTACCGGGCAATTGAGCGAATTGGCAATAAAGCACATCTTATTGGCTTCCTGGTGCAGGTCGTTGGCTAAGTCTACATTTCCATCCGCACTGATCACCACTTCAGGATTCAGGATAATTTGGGTAAAACGCCCGCTGCCGTCAGGTTGCTCCGTCAGGACAGCCTGAGCACGATCTTTATATTCCAGCACCACCACGCCCCGGTCGGCGCACAGGTGCAGATACCACAGCATGTGGCAGGAGGACACCGAAGCCAGTAACATATCTTCGGGATTGTAAGCGGTATCGTCTCCTAAAAAAGTGGAGGACGAGGAGCCGTTCAGTTCGGGCTTGCCGGACACATTCAGGATAAAATCTCTTTCATAAGAACGATAATCCATCGTGCCGCTGCCTAAATTACCCGTCCAGGTAATCAGGGTTTGGAATTGGTGATCTCTTAGCATCTTGCTGTAATTTGATCAGGCAATTTATGAAAAAAAACGGAAATGCCTCATAACAAAACAAGAGCGGTCTGCATAACCGCCCCTGTCAGAATTTTTAAACAATACCTGGTTATTGTATAGCAGCCAATGCGGCAGTATAATCAGGTTCCTGGGTAATTTCCGGAACCTGTTCCTCATAACGTACCGTTCCTTCGGTATCCAGTACAATCACGGCGCGGCTCAAAAGTCCGCGCATCGGGCCGTCAGCCATTTGTATGCCGTATTCATTTCCGAAATCATTACGGAAATCGGAAAGCATTTCTACATGCTCAATACCTTCCGCACCGCAAAATTGTGATTGTGCATAAGGCAGGTCTTTAGAAATACAAAGCACCACAGTGTTATTCAACCCTGCCGCCGCTTTATTAAAATTCCTTACCGAGGCTGCGCATACGCCGGTATTGACACTTGGAAAAATATTCATAATCACATTTTTCCCTTTAAAATCCGCTAAGGTCTTTTCTGTCATATTACCTGAAGTAAGGGTAAAATCCTTTGCTTTGCTGCCTACGGCGGGTAATGAGCCTGTCGTATGGATCTCGTTTCCTTTCAATTTAATTGTAGTCATTGTATATTGATTTGTTTAAGTGTTTACGATTTTTAAAAATGTGGATATGCATTGCAAAATTCGGACAAATGCTTCAACAATGTGTTCCGAAGGTATTGTTTTTCATTTTTAGCCCATCAAAAAAAGCAATGGGCACTTACAATCCTGTTGCTACAAAAGTAAGCAATAATACCGGCATCGCCTGATAAATAGGATGCATTTCAACTTTTCGCATTGCCGGGTCATATGTGGTCGGTGAGGACACTGACCACGGCGAGCCGCCCCGGTTGGTGTCCCCACCGACCGGCGAAAATTTGAAATATGCCTCACAAATAGGGGGCTATTAATCAGGGAAGCGGGTAATAGCCCTGTGTTTTTTTCACCCGCAGCATAAAAGACCCGACCGATACATCCCGTTTTATTCCGTGATTTATGTTATTTTGCATCGCACATTCTTTTAAGCAATGGATCATCTTCTCCTACATGCACAGGAAAAATTTGAAGCTGTTTTTCAAAATGCATCACTGGGCATCCTGGTTATAGATCAGACGGGTAAAATTGTATTGGTAAATAAATTTTCACTTTCATTGTTCGGCTATGATCATATTGATGAATTAGCGGGTCATACGATTGAAATACTTATCCCGAAACGATACCACCACAATCACGTGGCAGACCGGGGTCATTTCGTCAAAGACCCGAAAACCCGCCCGATGGGCATGGGTCGCGATCTGTTTGGTATAAAAAAAGACGGTACGGAAATTCCCTTAGAAATCAGCCTGAGCAGTTATAAAAATGATGAAGGCGTTTTTTCCATTGCCTTTATCAGCGATATTTCCGCAAGAGTGGAGACCCAGCAAAAGCTACAGGAACAGCGCCTGGCGCTGGCTGCCATGAACAAAAAAATGGAAATACTCAACGAAGAGCTGGAGCATAAGGTCAGCGAACGCACCAAAACGCTTCAGGAAACTTTAGACAAACTGGCCGCTTCGAGAGACAAACTAAGCAAGGCGCTGAGCAAAGAAAAAGACCTCAGCGACCTGAAAAGCTCTTTTGTATCCATGGCTTCCCATGAATTCAGAACGCCGTTGAGCACCATACTGTCTTCCGCTTCGCTGCTGGCCAAATACCACCTTACCGACGAACAGGATAAAAGGGACAAACATGTGCAAAGGATTAAATCCTCCGTACTCAATCTCAACAATATCCTGAATGAATTTTTGTCTATCGGCAAGATAGAAGACGGCAGAATTCATGCGGTATATTCCGATTTTGATATGGAGGCCTTTATTACTACACAGTATCATGAAATGACGGATATTCTCAAGCCGGGACAGGTAGTGCATTATGAACATGAAGGAGAAAAGATGGTAAGGCTTGATGAAACGTTGTTCAAAAATATCCTGATTAATCTTTTATCCAATGCAGCAAAATTTTCTGATGAAAATAAAAATATTTATCTCAAAAGCCGGGTAAACAAACGGGAAATTCATTTTCAGATACAGGATGAAGGCATAGGCATTTCAGATCATGATCAGCAGCATCTTTCGGAAATTTTCTTCCGGGGACAAAATGCCGTCAATATTCAGGGAACCGGCCTGGGGCTGCATATTGTGGCTAAATATATGGAAATGATGAACGGTACGCTTCAAATCAAAAGCGAACTGAATAAGGGCACAGACATTCACTTAACATTTCAGCGATGATAAAAATATTATTGGCAGAAGACAATACGGAAATCCGGGAAAATATGGGCGAGATATTAGAACTCGCCGGTTATGAGGTAACTGCTGCCGCTAACGGAAAAGAAGGCTATGAAAAGGCATTGGCAGTACGCCCCGACCTGATCTTATGCGATATTATGATGCCCGTATTGGACGGCTACGGACTGTTGCATCTGATCAATAAAAATGAAAGCCTGAGCGATGTGCCGTTTATTTTTCTGACGGCCAAAACCGAACGCAGCGATCTCCGGAAAGGCATGGAAATGGGTGCCGATGACTATATCATGAAGCCCTTTAGTGATGTGGAATTACTCAGCGCCATTGAAAGCCGGCTGCATAAAATCAACCTGCATCGCCAAAAAGCCATAGCTCAAAACGGCTATCAGGAATTTCTGAAAGAAGTGGAAGGCGAAATTGATTCGGAAACCTTCAGCAATGCCCAACCGGCTCATTTCAAAAAGAAGCAACAGATTTATTCAGAAGCCAAGCGGCCTTATTTTTTATATTATCTGAATAAAGGTAAAATCAGGACCTATAAAGTCAATGATGCGGGTAAGGAGCTGACCATCGGGTTGTATGCCACCGGAGATTTTTTCGGCTATCATGCCCTACTGAAAGACAGCCTGTACAGCGAGAGCGCCGAAACATTAGAGGAATGTGAGATCAGTATGATTCCCCGTGAAGATTTTGAGAAACTGATTAATAACCATAAAAAAGTTGCCCGGCAGTTCATCCGGCTTTTAGCCAATCATGTTGCCGAAAGAGAGGAGCAGTTGATTAACCTGGCCTATAACTCCCTGCGCAAACGGGTGGCCGATGCCATTATTACCCTGTTGAAAAAATATAAACAGGAAGGCGATCTCAATTTTTCCATTCATATTTCCCGGGAAGACATTGCTCATATTGCCGGCACTACAACAGAATCGCTGATCAGAACCCTGAGCGATTTCAAGCAGGAAAAATTAATAGAGACGGAAGCGGGAACGGTTAAAGTGCTTCATGAGGAGAAATTACTCCGGATGGCTAATTGATGAGGAATTGCCAGCCATGCGCCGGTTGAAGCTGTTGGACATTGCGCTGAATTCCTGCTCGAATTTTAATATATCCGCACGCAACTGTTCATGCATCAGTATTAAGTTTTCGGGTAGTTGCATTTCGGGCAGCAGGCTGCCGAATTGATCCCAGAAAGCGGAAAGATCACCGGCAATTCTGCGTATGCGTTCATCCTGCAATAAAAATTCATTGTGAAAATATTCTGCCGTTTGCAAGGAGCGGTCGCCTTCACTGGAATCCACCATATCGCTCAAACGGTATTTCAGCAATGCATTTTCCTGCTTGCGAAATGCAATGCTTCTTTGCCAGGCATCATGCTCTTGCTCCATTTGTTGACATTCCTTCCGCTTCATATTAATAGGCTCAATTCGGTTTTGTTGATTTGATTCACATTCATCTTGCCGGGGATTATTAGTGTTAAGTCAAAAGTAAAAAGTCAAAATGCAAAACAATAAAAATCTGATAATCAATATATCAAAGTCTTGAACATACAGACAATATCTTCTTGACTTAACATTAGTTTGTGCCGGGAATTAAAAAGATTACCGGGATTTTACCCTGCAAATATCGTAGAAAGCTATCCTGGTAAATATGATATTCCGCAGCCGGCGAAATGATGTGTATCATATTTGAAGCCGGTCAGGAGTATATGTTTTTAAAAACATTTACTGAAGTGAGTAGTCTGCACAATCCTGATCTTCAGCAGGCAGGATACCGGTATTTTTTCGGCTTGCCCCCGTTATTGTCCAAAGCAGCCCAAAAGCAATAATAATAGCGCAATAAAAAAGCAGTACCGGTGCAGAGCGCAACGGTTTTACTTCTAATGCCTCTAATCCTTGCAGCATAAGAATCAGCTCCTGGAGTATTACCCCCGATACAAATACCAATACGCCTCCTGCCGGAAGCTTTCTGCCGTATTGTCTCAAAATAATATCCATATAGCCCAACAGGAAAAAGCTGATGATGCCTAAAAAGGAAAGATGCAGGTAACCGATAACCACCGGCCGATAGCCGAAGGCATAATGACTGAAATAAGGAATGATGGAAAACAACTGCAGCACGATCTTCAACAGGAAGGCTATTGCACTGAGCGACCAAAGCCAGCGGGTTACCCTTGATAATTCAAACGCGGCAGCTTTTTTCAGTGCCGGAATCAGGCCAATAAAGCATAACAAGACCAACAATTGCAATATGCCTGAAATATTCCCAATCCAGCGAAGCCATAAGGGTAGCTTCAGCCATAATATGGAAAGAACAAATGTGGGTACCACGGTAAAGGCCATCACATAAAAAAGCTGGGTGCTGCGCAAGCCGGCTTTCTTATCATTCATTAAGCTAAACCGGCTGAACAGCAAGGCAAAGCAGGCAAACAAAAACCAGCCATTGTATTGAAAATGCAAAAAGAAATAAACCGCTCCGAAATAAAAATCCGGAATCATAATATTGTTATACATCAGGTAGGCCAGCGCCAGAGCGCCTAAGGAAGAAAGCGCCCAGATCAGCAAAGCGGTGCGTAACCATTTTGAAGCAAGCGGTTTGTCCTTTATTTTATTCAGATCATGCCAGCAACAGCCAATAAATATATAGGATATAAGGATGTTCAATGCACAAAAACTGATAGACAATACATCATATCCCTGAAAGAAGAATGCCCCAAACAGCCCGTACGATATTAAGCAACATCCCCATAGCAGCAGACGATAGGCTTTAAGATGAACAGCGGGGAGTTTCCGCTGAAGATAATGCACGGTTAATGCCATCAGCGCTAAAGTAACCCATCCCGAAAATGCAAAATAAGAATGTGCTTCCAGCAGATATTTTTGGTTGACAAAAGACAGTCTGAAATTGATCTTGTACCGCAGCATAACGCCTGCCAGTGCTACTATACAAAAATTGATCAATGCTATCGTGATCCAGTTGGATACCTTAAATATCTTGCCTTGTGTATGCATACAGGTAAAATAATTTTTCCAGGATAAGTATTAACAACAATATCTCATTCGGTTTTTGCAAAACTAATTATTTCATTGCTTACCGGTTGCCCTGTGCCATGCATTGTGCTAAAAATTATCGTCAGATATAATTCCGGTAGCCGTAACGGCAGGTATCTGCTGTAGTTATTGTGGTGGTAAAATACTGTATTGTATGCACTTCATGCAGCCTGCATGATGCAGATCATAATTTTTTGGCAAAAAGAATGATTATTGTCATAACTTTTATTACATTAGTCTGATAATTTTGCTATTCCATCACGAATTAAAAAGAAACATTATGAAAAAACTTTTGATTATCGGCATTGTTGCCAGTACTTTTTTTGCTGCCTGCGGCGGTAATTCGGGACAATCCGGATCTGATGCCGGCTCGGAAGCCGGAACATCAGGCGCATCGGTAGCAGACTACGACCCTAACCGTGGCGAGGGTAAATTTGATCATGTGGATCTGGGGAGCGGATTAGATAAGACTCTGGCGGATGCAGGAAAAAACACTGCGGAAATGAAGTGCCTGTCCTGCCATAAGCTTACGGATGAAAAACTCGTTGGACCGGGTTGGGCAGGAGTAACGGAACGTCACAAACCGGAATGGATTATGAACTTTATGACCAATACCGATGCGATGATTGATAAGGATCCTAAAGTTCAGGCTATGTTGGAGATTTGTTTAGTACGGATGCCCAATCAGAATTTAAGCGATGAAGAGGCCCGTTCTATTTTGGAATTTATGCGGGAGAACGACGGTGTAAAATAATTTCCAACCCGGGAAATCATACCCGCTTTTGTCAAATATTTTATAAAAATTAAATGCGATGGCAGGCCACCGTTAGGGCAAAAAGCATGATGCTACCGGGGGAAAGTCCATCTGCCCAAGTAAAAAACCATTAAATATTTTTTCCGATGAAAAAAATGATCATTCCGGTCGTTATGCTCAGTTCAGCCCTGCTGATTGGCGCAAGCGGCTGCAAGCCCAAAAATGCAGGCGATGCTACAGGTAGCGATGCCGCTGCAAAAGTGTATGTCCCACCGGGGAAGTACGATGAATTTTACAATTTCGTATCCGGGGGATTCAGTGGACAGGTTTCCGTTTATGGTGTGCCATCCGGCCGTTTACTCCGTGTAATACCGGTATTTTCCGTTGACCCGGAAAAAGGCTGGGGCTATAGCGAAGAAACCAAACCTATGTTGAATACCTCACACGGCTCCGTGCCCTGGGATGACCAGCATCACCTGGCACTTTCCCAAACCGATGGCGTTATTGACGGGCGCTGGATATTTGCCAATGCCAACAATACGCCTCGTGTAGCCCGTATTGACCTCACTACCTTCCGTACTGCCGAAATTCTTGAAATTCCCAATACGGCCGGTAACCACTCTTCACCTTTCATTACCGAAAATTCGGAGTATGTGATCACCGGTACCCGTTTCAGTGTACCCATGGACTATGAACCAGGGGATGTACCTATCGAATCCTATAAAAAGAATTTTAAGGGTACCATCAGTTTCGTCAGCGTAGCACCGGAATCCGGGGAAATGAATGTAGCATTTCAACTGTTGCTGCCGGGAATGAACTTTGACCTGAGCCATACGGGTAAAGGCCCCAGCAGCGGTTGGTTTTTCTTCAGTTGCTACAACTCCGAACTGGCTCATACCCTGTTAGAAGTAAACGCATCAAAACGGGATAAGGATTATATCCTTGCCGTAAACTGGAAGAAGGCGGAAGAATATTTCAAAGCCGGAAAAGGCACGAAACGTCCCGCTAAATATGCCCACAATATCTATAGCGATGAAACCCACACGGCTACTTCTACTATGAATAATGAAGTAACGGTGTTAGATGTGAAAGATTTTCCGGATATCGTTTATATGATCCCCTGTCCGAAATCACCGCACGGCTGTGATGTGGATCCTACCGGAGAATATATAGTGGGTAGCGGGAAATTAGCCGCCCTTATACCGGTTTTTTCTTTCAGCAAAATTCAAAAAGCGATTGCTGATAAAACTTTTGACGGCGATTACGAAGGTATCCCGGTTATCAAATATGAAGCAGCTTTGCACGGCGAAGTAGCCAAGCCCGGATTAGGCCCGTTGCATACGGAGTTTGATGACAAAGGCAATGCCTACACAACCTTTTTCATTTCATCTGAAGTTGTAAAATGGAACGTGAAAAATCTGAATATCATTGACCGGATACCGACTTATTACTCTCCCGGACACCTGTCCATACCGGGTGGTGATACGAAAAAGCCTTACGGCAAGTACCTGATCGCTTATAATAAAATCACGAAAGACCGTTATCTGCCTACCGGCCCTGAGCTTTCACAAAGTGCGCAGCTCATTGATATCAGCGGTGAAAAAATGAAACTGCTGGCCGATTATCCCAGCATCGGAGAGCCGCACTATGCGCAATCACTGCCGGCCGAGCTGATCAAAGACAAGAGCGTTAAGATATTTAAGTTAGACGAAAACAAACATCCTTATGTCACTAAAGGTGAAAAAGAATCGAAAGTGGTGCGCGAAGGCAATAAAGTACATGTGTATGCTACCATGATTCGTTCCCACTTCAATCCGGATAATATTGAAGGTATCAAAGAAGGTGACGAGGTGTATTTCCATGTTACCAACCTGGAACAAGACTGGGATGTGCCGCATGGCTTTGCTATCAAGGGTGCCATCAATGCCGAATTGCTGGTAATGCCGGGTGAAACGTCCACCTTTAAATGGATAGCACCCAAACCGGGTATTTATCCTTTCTACTGTACGGACTTCTGTAGTGCCTTACACCAGGAAATGTCGGGCTACATCAGGGTTTCCGCAAAGGGATCTAATGTGCCGATAGCCTTTAGTTTAGGCAAAAATTCAGACCCTGAAGCCGCAGCAGAAGGAACGCCCACTCCTTAAAAAATTCCAATCACAGACAGGCCTTTGGCCTGTTTGTGATTTATGGATGTTTCAAAAAATTTATACCATTATGTACGAATCAACCAAAAAGAATAACTTACCAGCCCTTTCCAAAGTCCTTGTATTTATTTGCTGTCTGCTGCTTGTCATTGTGCTGTTTGTACCTTTATGGCAGATTCAGTTAGATGCACCACAATATCCCGAAGGCTTAGTGCTGAAAATGTATCCGCATAAACTGGCCGGTGATGTGGAAATCATTAATGGCCTCAACCATTATATCGGGATGAAAGAACTCTTCACAAAAGATTTTATGGAGTTTACCGTCCTGCCTTATATCATCGGTTTCTATGCGTTTTTCTGCCTTTTCGTTTCCTTTATGAAATGCAGAGGCTGGCTGCTCGGACTCTTTATTGCTTTCGCTGCATTCGGGGTGATTGCCATGATTGATTTTTACCGTTGGGAGTATGCTTATGGCCATAATCTGAATCCCAATGCAGCCATCCAGGTTCCGGGAATGAGTTACCAGCCACCGCTGATCGGATTCAAACAATTGCTCAATTTCGGCGCTTATTCTATACCCGATGCCGGAGGAATACTCTTTATTCTCGTGGGCGTATTATTGCTCATTGCTCTATTAATCGCTTATAAAAAAAGAAAGAAATGACCAGGCCTTATGCATGGTTCGCCACCCTGCTGCTATGCTTTACTGTAGCATCATGCAGTACAGGGCCGCAACCCATAAAACTGAACCAGGATGGATGTGCATCCTGTAAAATGACCATCAGCGATCCGGATTACGGTGCGGAAATCGTTACTAAAAAAGGAAAAGCCTTCAAATTTGACGATATACACTGCCTGCTGCATTTTATCCGGGAAGGACAGGTAGCTTCGAATGATATTCGTGAAGTATATTTTGTCAATTTTACTGACCCGCATCAGCTCATTCCTTCCCCCAAAGCATTTTTGCTGCATAGTGAAGCGCTGCGTACGCCTATGGGAAGCCATATTGCCGCATTTGATAATGAAGGGAAAATGGACGAGGTTTCCCGCAAGGTAAACGGAACGGTTGTACATTGGGATAAGCTCAAAAACCAATAAAAAATATGATGCACTCAGCAGCGGTTTTACGAAACGTATTGATCACCTGCTTATTGTTATTTACAGCCGAAACCGGTCATACTGCAACGATCAGGGTAGGAAAAAATTACCCGGTACGCAGTATCCGGGATGCTATCAACCGTGCAGCGCCGGGAGATACCGTTTTGGTATATCCGGGCATATATAAAGAAGGCGACCTGCTCATCAACAAACCTATTGTCCTGAAAGGCGTGGATTATCCCGTATTGGATGGGGAAAATAAACATGAAATTCTTTCCGTCAATACCCAAAATGCCACCGTAGAAGGATTTAAGATTCAAAACGGCGGTCGTTCCGAGATTAAGGACATCGCCGGTATCCTGATATTTGACAGTAAAAATATCCGTATCCGGAACAATATCTTAGACAATACCAATTTCGGCATTTTCACCCAACACAGTAAAAACTGCTTTATTGAAAATAACCGTATTACAGCTTATGGTAAAAACGAAGTGCAAAGCGGTAACGGCATCAATTGCTGGCGCTCCGACAGCATGTTCATTATCGGCAATACGATAAAAGGACACCGGGACGGCCTCTATTTTGAATTTGTCACCCATTCGCTGATCTGGAGAAATGTCAGTACTAAAAATATCCGGTACGGCATTCATTTTATGTTCTCCCATTACGATACCTATATCGGTAATATTTTTGAAGAAAATGAATCGGGTGTGGCCGTCATGTACACCTCCAATGTACACATGTACAACAATCTGTTTCTGAATAACTGGGGCGATGCAGCTTATGGCATTCTGCTTAAAGACATCTCCGACAGCGATATTTCGGGAAATTTCTTTACGGAAAATACGGTAGGTATAGCTATGGAAGGTTGCAGCCGGATTAAACTGCATAAAAATGTTTTCCGGAATAACGGCTGGGCGCTGAAGATTTCTACCAGCAGCGATGATAATGTCATTACCCGGAATAATTTTATCGGAAACACCTTCGATATCAGCACCAGCGGAACCTTAGTGCTGAACAGTTTTAACGGCAATTACTGGGATAAATACGAAGGATATGACCTGAACCGGGATAAAATTGGGGATGTGCCCTATCGCCCGGTCAGTATGTATTCCATGATCATTGATCATAATCCGGCTGCATTAATGCTGTTTCGAAGCCTTATGGTAACGCTGTTAGATAAAAGTGAAAAATTGTTGCCAGGCGTTACGCCGGAGCAGCTTAAAGACGAAACGCCATTAATGGTTCCATTGAAATTATGATACAGGCAGAAAATATCTCAAAAAGATTTGGCAGGCTGAAAGTATTAAAAAACATTTCCTTTCAGTTTGATAAAGGAGCATGTATTGCCCTGCTGGGGCCTAACGGCTGCGGTAAAACCACCTTAATCAAAATGATGCTCGGCATGGTTGTGCCGGACAGCGGAACCTTGTTCTTTGATGGAACGCCTGTTGCCGGCAGCAACTGGCAATATCGTAAGCGCATCGGTTATATGCCGCAGATCGGACGTTATCCCGAGAATATGACGATTGCACAAATCATCAATATGATGAAAGACATCCGGCATTCAAAAGATGTGGAACCGGATGAAGAATTGATCCGCGATTTCGGACTGAACGACATGATGAGCAAAAAAATGCGCACCCTTTCCGGGGGCACCACGCAAAAAGTGAGCGCCGGATTAGCATTTATGTTTCATTCCGATGTGCTGATCCTTGATGAGCCTACAGCAGGCCTTGATCCGCTTTCTTCCGAAATATTGAAGCAGAAAATTATCCGGGAAAAGGAAAAAGGCAAGCTGATTCTGATCACTTCCCATATTCTCAGCGAGCTGGATGATCTCATCACGGAAGTCGTTTATATGCAGGAAGGGAATTTCCTTTTTCATAAAAAACTTTCCAACCTGAAAGCGGAAACCGGCGAGCAAAAACTGTCGCATGCTATCCGGAAAATTATGAACGTATCCTAATGCTAAAGCGAGCCGGAATCCTTTATCATCATGTACCTTTACCCATAACTGTTGATTTTTGAAATGAAGAAAATATTAAAATACGTTATTGCCGATATCATTCAGAATAAAATTGTATTGCTCTATACGTTTTTACTGTTACTGATTTCGTTAAGTGTATTTAACTTAGAAAGCAATGCGGCCAAAGGATTGTTGAGCCTGCTGAATATTATCCTGATCTTAGTACCCCTGATCTGCATTATTTTCTCCACCATATACATCTATAACAGCTCGGAATTCATCGAGCTGTTGGTCAGTCAGCCTTTAAAAAGACGTACGATATGGCTTTCCATATTTCTCGGACTTTGTATCAGTCTTACGCTGGCTTTTTTTGTCGGTATCGGTATTCCCGTGTTGCTGTATCATGCCGATGCCACCGGAATCATGATGATCATCAGCGGTATCTTTCTGAGCCTGGTTTTTGTAAGCCTGGCCACATTGGCAGCCGGCCTCACCCGCGATAAGGCCAAGGGCATAGGGATATCCATTACACTCTGGCTCTTTTTCTCGCTTATCTTTGATGCCCTGATTCTCTTCCTGCTGTTTCAGTTTCAGGATTATCCACTGGAGCGTTTTATGGTTTTTATCAGTTTCCTGAATCCGATTGATCTTTGCCGTACACAGATTCTGTTGCAATTAGACATCTCGGCATTGATGGGTTATACGGGAGCAATATTCCGTGAGTTTTTCGGAAATAAAACCGGCATCATGCTTTCTTTTGCCGGCCTGTTATTTTGGGTGTTGATACCGATTTTGCTGAGCCTGAGAAAATTCCGGAAAAAGGATTTGTAGGTTAGGGATTGACTTTTGCCTTTTGGCTTAGCATCACATTCCCGATGCTTACCGAACCTTCGTCCACGCCGGAAGCCAACTGCCGGATCGGGGCACGGTCAAATAAATCCCGCAATTGCTTTTTTATGGATTTATACCGGGGGTGTAAGGGGCAGGGATTGGCATCGGAACATTGCTTTAACCCCAGTACACACTCATCTATACGCTCGATTTCTCCCATCAGTTCCAATACCTTTCTTACCGGGAGGTCTTTGCTGCTTTCGGGCAGATAAAAACCACCCTGTGGTCCCGGAGTGGAAACGATGAAATCATTGCCTTTGGTGAGCTGCTGTAAAATTTTTGCCGTAAATGAACGAGGGGAATCAATGGCTTCGGCAATAGCCGCAAGACCTAATTTATGTTCTTTAGAACTTTTCTGTGCAATAAAAATAGTTGCCCTTAACGCATATTCCGTGGACTTTGAAAACATGATGTATGTATTTTTAGTCAGCTTCCCATTCTACAAATGAGCTTTTGGTTTCATACAGCAGTATTTTCCGAAGCTGAACAGTGGATGGAATCATGGCTGCAAGCGTATTCCGGATGTAAAGCAGTATATTTTCGGCGCTGGGTTCAAAATCCCAGATAATCAGGTTTTCTAATTTTGCCACTTCAGGATGCGCCTCTAAATAAGCCTTTGATAAAACAAGCTTATGATCTAAGTAATCTACAATGCCTGATTGTACGATCTTTTTCACATCCTTAAAATCCACGATAAAGCCCGGTGGCGGCAGATAATTTTCGGATTGCTCCGCAATGGTTACCGTCACCCTTAATTCATAAGAATGACCATGAATATGCCGGCAGGCGCCTTCATAGCGGTGCAGTGCATGACCTGTTTCAAAATGAAAAATCTTGGTAAGCGATAACATAGATGGTATGTTTTAAACGGCTGCAAAGTTAACGGAATTGGCCTTCGGTTGCTTTATCCAGCATTTTGCTGCATTTAAAAAGCATAATAATCCAGATAAATAATGCGGCAAATACCCCCAGGCCGGAAATAAAAAATACGATAAAATAAGGTTTCAGCCCGGCCATCATAGCGCTGAATGCGCTGCTTTGTGACGACATCTGCCAGGCTGCTTTTTGCACGCCTGCGCCAATCAGCGATATCCAAAATATAAATAAAGACATATTGGCTAACCAATAGGCCGCTGAAAACCAGCGTAAGATAGCCGGATTTCCGGCAGCATTTTTTCCTAAAATATCGAAAACAAAGGCAAACAATAAAAAGGAATTGATGCCGATAGTAGCGCCCATAGTATGCCCTACAGTAACATGCGTACCATGGGTATAAATATTAATAGCCGGCACAGACATGGCAATACTCAACAACAGAGTTAGCAATACCCATACGTCAGCGGCGATCAGCAAACGGTAAGGTAGGATATGAAAATGTTTCCGGGTGGCATCTAATGAGGCTCTCCATAACAGGATCATTCTGAATAGCAGAATCAGCTCCGTCATACTCACGAGGTAACTGATGTATTTGATATAGCTTGCTGTGGGCAGGGTGTATATATGATGTCCCCAGTTGAACATTAAATTGAACAGTCCTAAAAAATAAATGGCAAAACCGGTTTTGGAAAGACCATAATGTTTATTTCCGCTAATCTTGTCCATAAGATAAATGCTACAGCCATACACTAACATATTCCAGGAGCCTACCATGGAACCGTAAGACTTCCACTGTATGGTCATATCATTCACAATATTTTGCCGGAAATAAGGTATCAGCCACAAGTAAGATTCCAAAAAGGTGAATAAGAAAAACGATACTCCGGTAAGCCACATCCATATATACACCGGAAGATTACGGAATGAAGGCAGTGATTTGAAAACATTGATCAGGAACAGTACCCATGCCGTTGCTATTGGAATGGCCAATGCAGGATGAAACTCCCAGTATTCCCTGCCCCGGAAAATTCCGAATACATAAGAAACTAAGATAGCGATAATGGAAAAGCTGAATAAAAAATATTGTAAGCGGAGCAATATGCCCGAATACAGCGGCTTCCCCGTAAATTCCTGTAAGTAGTATAGCACGGAACCGCAGGCAGCCATAATAATCCAGAATACTACAGATGATACATGTAGCGGACGAACCCGTTCAAAGGAAAGGTATTCCTTCAGGAATCCGGCCTGTATGTACTGGAATGCGCCCAACAAGCCAAATAGCATGCCGGCAGCCAGTAAAATGAGTGCCGTCAGTAAGAAAGCCGCAGATCCGGGACGGGCTTTAACGGTGGTTGATGAATCCGTCATAGTTGATTTTAAAAGATTTTGGGTCAGCATTACCGGAAGCGTCCACGTCTTTTAAAAAGGCAATGATATCTTCCTTCTCCTCCGGGCTTAAAGGAAACTGCGGCATGGTTACGGTGCCAGTGGTTAGAAATGATTTAATATAATCCGGCCCGCGTTTTGAGTAAACATTGGTTAAGTCAGGTCCTAAATAACCGCCCAGGCCGTAAATCTGATGGCAGGAATTGCAGTTGTTACGTTGCCAAAGCAGCTTGCCTTTACCGGATGACGGATTGACAGCGGCTACAACCGGAACAGGAAGGTGGCGGTAAATGAAAAACGTATAAGACAGGAAGGCGGCTACTAACACAGTGGCCACAATTACCTTTTGTTTATCGCTGATCATGGAGTGTATTTTAATTAAGGACAAAATTATCCTTAATTAAAATACTACACAAATATTTTTTGTTTTGGAGCAGGTTGTTTTTGAGAAATAGGTGATGCAGGATGTGTAATTATTGTTTTTCCTGCGAGAAGGAGTAGTAGTGTTATACTACATTTTAAGAACGATTGAAATGAAATTATTCTGTAAGAATTATAACAATAATAATTACGGGTATAACCCATAAGAAACCGCCCCGGTGAAGAAGCCGGAGCGGTAGAGCTTTACTTACTAACCCATCGTAAGTAGGGCAAATTTCAAAAAAATAAACCGGATTAAAAAATAATTTTTCCGCTAAATTATTCTTCGTGTGTTTTGTGCCTCTGATACTAAGCTTCTTTTCTGGTTTGTATTTGCAAACCGGACATTATTGCCCGGCCTCGATGAGTATCAGTGACATTTTGTCGCTAAAAATAATCAATAAGAGACATTTTGTCTGTGTTTGCAAATTGGTACATCATTTGAAATATTCTTTCCGAACACAATAATTTTTCACTTAAACTAAAAATTTAATTAAAATGAAAAACAACAGTAGAAACCAGTTATTTCCGGCAACTTTAAACGGATTGATGGAAAATCTTTTCAGCGGCAATTTCCCCGCTCATTTCGATGATCATTTTCAAAAAGAATGGTCAACCGGCAAGCCCGCAGTAAATATTACGGAATCAGATGCCGGCTATGAGCTGAGCGTAGTAGCTCCGGGAGTCAGCAGGGAAGATTTTAAGATGAACGTAAACGATAAGGTGCTGAGCATCTCTTTTGAGAAGAAAGAAAGCCATAAAGAAGAAGGCAAAAAATGGCTTCGTGAAGAATTCAGCACCCGCTCTTTCAAACGCAGCTTCACTTTAGGCGATTTGGTTGATGTAGATATGATCTCCGCAAAATACGATGCGGGCATCTTAACAGTCAAGCTGCCTAAGAAAGAAACCGCAATTGCTGCTAACAAAGAAATTGCTATCAGCTAAGCAAAGATAAATATGCGCTCTGCATACACATAGGCCGTTGCTTTTCAGCGACGGCCTTTATTTTATCCGCACTTTACCGTTCAGATATCTAAGGCAACATTCAGCCAGCCGCCATCAAAATCTGATTTGTATTTTTTATAAAAATTAATTGCCGGCTCATTCCAGTCCAGCACCTGCCAGTTGATGCCGGTAAAGCCTTTTGCTTTGGCAATGCGCATCAATTCCTCCATCAGCAAATTTCCTATCCCCTTGCCACGCCAGGCTTCCGTAACAATAACATCCTCTAAGTACATCTTCTGCCCTTTCCAGGTGGAATACCGGATATAATACAACGCAAAAGCCACCGTTTCTCCCGCTTCATTTACGGCTATTATTGCCCACCAGACCGGATTATTGCCAAAACCGCTTTCCCGAAAATGCGCTTCGGAAACCGTAACTGCCTCCGGAGCTTTTTCATATTCGGCTAATTCGCGAATAAGACGCATCATATCGGGAACATCTGTAAGCTCAGCCTCCCTGATTTGAATGGATTCATTCATAATGAAAATACAACTATTGTTAAGTCAAAAGTAAAAAGTCAACCCCGAATGATCGGGACAAGAATGCAAAACAATAAAAATCTGATAATCAATATAACAAAGTCTTGAACATACAGACAATATTTTCTTGACTTAGCACTATTTTATTTAGCCACAAAAATTACAAAAATCAAGAAAAGGTAATACAGTAAATTCACGTGACTAAATTTTAAAATTCATACACCCTTTCGGGCGTAATACCATACCGGAGCCGCATATCGCTTGTGTGCAAATCATTAATTTCCCCTGCCGGATCAAAATAGCTGAAGCCCAGCGTTAAAATATCGGAACGGCAATGTTGCAGAAAGCGGTCGTAATAGCCTTTTCCATAGCCGACACGAAAGCCTTTCCGATCAAAAATCAACAAGGGTACAATAATCAAATCTATATGTTCCGGTGCCACTATTGCTCCTTCCGATATTTCAGGAATACCCCACCCGCTGCTATCCCACCGGCTTTTGCCTTCAACAAAGATAAAAGTATCCATGTCTGTGTTATGAACCTTAGGATAGCAAAATCTGGTTTGGGGAAATTGTCTCAAAAGACTTTGCTCAACCGCAGCAGGATCAAATTCCGCAGGATGTGCAATAGGCCGGTAACTCATTACTATTGCAGGCACCGGCAGCTTAATCATTTCAAACTGCCGGAGCATCCTTTCCGAAAGTTGTTGCCGCTCCTGCGGTATTAAAGCCATGCGCATGGCACGGTAACGTTTTCTGAGTTCGGCTTTATTCATGATCAGTTTGCCCCGGTATTTCCCGTCAAAATTAGCAAAATATACCAGCCCTTCCTATCAGAGGAAATTCTCGAAGAGTAGGGACTATAATGCTTCGACGGAGCTCAGCATGACAGTGTTTGACGTAGCGGCTAAGCAAGTGTTTGTCACCCTGAGCTTTGTCGAAGGGTACCGGATAAAGTTAAAGAATGTGCTTCAACATCGTTCAACTTATTGTGACAGGAATACTGTCTTGCATTTTTACTTTTTACTTTTGATGGAACGGTAGCGTTTATTGCGCCAATCTTACTAAATTTGCCCGATTAAAATACTGTAACAAAGCATGTTTGATAATTTAAGTGAAAAGCTGGATTCCGCCTTTAAACAACTCAAAGGAGAAGGCAGAATCAGTGAGATCAATGTAGCCTCTACGCTAAAAGAAATTCGCCGTGCATTGGTAGATGCCGATGTAAACTATAAGATTGCCAAAGATTTTACCGATCGCGTAAAAGACAAAGCGTTGGGAGAAAAAGTGCTGACAGCCGTTTCTCCCGGACAGCTTATGGTGAAAATTGTAAAAGACGAACTGGCTGAGCTGATGGGCGGTTCCGAATCAGAACTGGATCTTTCCGGCAAACCTACCGTCATTCTCATCGCAGGATTGCAGGGTTCGGGTAAAACAACCTTTTCCGGCAAATTGGCCAGTTTCCTGAAAACCAAAAAACACAAAAAACCCTTATTGGTAGCTGCCGATATTTATCGCCCCGCGGCTATCAACCAGTTGCATGTATTAGGTGACCAGATTAATGTGCCGGTATGTAGTGAGCCGGAAACCAAAGATGCCGTTGCCATAGCCCGGAATGCCATCGCAAAGGCTAAAGAGGAGCATAACAATGTAGTGATTATAGATACGGCCGGCCGCTTAGCCATTGATGAAGCCATGATGGAGGAAGTAGCGCAGATCAAAGCGGCAGTACAGCCTCATGAAGTACTGTTTGTAGTGGATTCCATGACCGGTCAGGATGCCGTCAATACCGCCAAAGCCTTCAATGACCGCTTAGATTTCAGCGGTGTGGTACTAACTAAAATGGACGGTGATACCCGTGGTGGCGCCGCACTTTCCATTAAATATACTGTAGAGAAGCCTATTAAGTTTGTGAGCATGGGGGAAAAATTAGATATGCTGGACATATTCTACCCCGAACGGATGGCGCAGCGGATATTGGGCATGGGCGATATCGTTTCCCTCGTAGAACGTGCGCAGGAGCAGTTTGATGAAGAGCAGGCCCGGAAAATCGAAAAGAAAATCCGGAACAATAAATTTGACTTTGATGACTTCAAAACGCAGTTGAGCCAGATCAAGAAAATGGGCAGCATTAAAGATTTGCTGGCAATGATTCCTGGTGTGGGCAAAGCTATTAAAGATATTGATATCAGCGATGACGCCTTTAAAGGATTTGAGGCCATGATTGATTCCATGACACCGAAAGAACGCGCCAATCCTGAAATCATTACCCCTTCCCGCCGTAAGCGCATTGCAAAAGGATCGGGAAAGGATATTGCCGAGATGAATGCTTTCATGAAGCAGTTTGAGCAAATGCGGGATATGATGAAACAGATGAATAAATTTAAAGGCATGGGTATGAATTTACCCGGAATGCCGCAGATGCCGGGCAGAAGATAAGCCGCCCTGCATGTGGTATTCAGCACATCATAGCATTTGCTGCTTTGACTTTTGCCTTTTACTTAATACTATTTGTAATCGTATGCTTACAGTATCTTTACATAAAGTGCGGCTGCAGGCTGACGTAGGTCTTTATCCGCAGGAAATCAAAACCGGCAATGAATTGGAATTTGACTTGTCCGTAAGTATCCCTGCCGATATCGGCGCCCTGCCGCTGATCAATTACGAGTGGCTGTACGGCGTATTGCAGTCTTCTGTGGCAGCTCCGGTTTCTTTGTTGGAAAATATTGTGCAGCATATCATACTGGCCGTGCAGGCTACCTATCCGGATGCTGCGGTAACTGTATCGGTATGCAAACTGCATCCGCCGATGGGCGGCAATATAGAGGCTGCTTGTGTAAGTTATACGACTCCAGGTAACCGGGCATAAGGAAGCATGGCTTTCCTTTATTTTGCAGGCTGTTTTTGATAATAACCCTTTCCTACCGGGATCAATCTTTTTACTCTATCCTGAAGGTCATCGGAACAACAAAGTACGATTTAACCGGTTGGCCCTTGTTTTTAGCCGGTGTCCAGTCGGGCATGAGCTTAATGATGCGTACCGCTTCCGCATCCAATGCCGGCGCTATGCTCTTAACGACTTTGATACTGCCGGTATCAATTTTACCGGTTTCCGTAATCACAAACTCAAGAGCTACCCTACCCTGGATATGTGCTTTCAGGGCTTCCGGCGGATAGCGCAACTGCGTTTTAATAAACCGGTCTAATGCCGTTTGCCCGCCGGGAAATTGTGCGCTCTGTTCCACAAATCTGTATATAGTCTGGCTGTCATTTTTTATGGGGTGCATACCCGGATCAACGGCATTCGGATCATTACCATAGACATATCCGGACACGGGAGTATTCCCGGTGTATTGCCTTTGACGTTCCATGCGACCGGCATAACTCTTATCTGCATCAGTATCTTCGTAGTCGTTCACCGATACGACCGTATCATTACGGAACACAACTTCAAAAGCCAGCCGATCTTCTGACCATATCTTCCAGGTACCTTCGGGATGATTATGGTTAAAGGCAAAAGTCATATAAGGCTTTCCATCTTCCCAAATTTCAAATACACCATCCCATAATGTTTTTTGAATAAGATTGTTGTCGAAATAGTGCTCAAACTGCCGCATCCTGTCATTGTAAGCGGCATACAAAGGCTCGGGCAACATCTTGCTTAATTTTCTGTCCAGGAAAGAAGAAAAGAGGGAATCTATTCCTTCCGGCTGTGTAGAGCGGCTATTGGCTAAACCCCTGTTTACATAATCCACCATATAATGGAGCAGCGAATCCGGGATAGCCCGGTAATGGCAGGATGCCTGTAAACGACCTGTGCTGTCCCACAACTGCCAATGCCCGTCCGCTATGCCGTTTTTATAATACTGAACGGCGGCTAAGCGGCCATTGGCATACCAATACCGGAATTGCCCCTGCTTTACACCATAGCGGTATTTACCGCTGAACCATTTTTGCCCGTTCTGGTGATAAAAAATACATTTCCCGTCATAAACGGCATTTGGCAGCAGATAAGATAATGTCTTCAATTCATTATTGTTCCGCTTTGATTCATTGCCGTAAATTACCTGGGGAAAAGCCGGCAGCCGGTCTTTCATTTCCAGCTCCTGCCATGCCATGATCACCCGGCCTTCAAAGGCTTTTTGTCCATTGGGGTATCGGATGGCTTTTGTTTGTGCCCACAGGCATGCAGGAATAAGGCTAATGATCAGGCCTTGTAATATTTTTTTGAACATTTATTTTCTGATAAAAATTGTACGTGTCGGATATTTACTTTGTATCTGCGCTGCGTACGAATTTACGGAATGTTGTTTAAGAAGAAAAGCCATCTTTAGGTGATGGTGTTTTTCGGGTATCTGTATAGTTTTGTATTTTGCATATTTCAGGGGTGGTGTAATTGATTGGGTTGGGAAAGGAATAGATGGATAATATTGATTATTTTGGGAACTTTCGTATATTTAGGCGTTGGCGGCAATGCTATTGGCGACTGTGTTAACCTGAACGATAACAAGCATTCAAAATGACAAAACAAATCTTACTCTTTGTCTTTCTATTTCCATTCGTTGTGTTCGGGCAACAGATTGATGCAAAAAAACTAGAAGAACGCAATGGATTAACCTATGAAATTGGGGCATCTAAACCCTTCACAGGACAAGCTATTACCTATAGCGAAAGCGGTAAGAAGGAAAGTTCAACTGAATATAAAGAGGGGAAAATAAATGGCAAAATAGAAGGATGGTATTCCAGTGGAGCAAAGCAAGTTGAAGGGCAACTAACAAACGGACAGAAATCAGGTGTGTGGACAGCTTGGTATGAAAACGGAAAAAAAATCAGACAAGGTGAATTTGTAAACAGTAAAGAAGAAGGTGAGTATATCTGGTGGTTTGAGAATGGAAACATAAACAAAAAAGGCATCTACCATAATGGCATTGCTAACGGGAAATGGGAGTGGTATTATGAAAACGGACAGAAGAAGCAAGAAGGAATTTTAAGAGGTGAAATCAATGACGGAACATGGAAAGATTGGTATGAGAACGGCAAACAAAAGATGATTGGCTCTTTTAAAAACGGAGTAAAAGATGGCGATTGGACTTGGTGGGATGAAAACGGCAATGTAACAACCAAAAAGAAATACAAAGAGGGACAGTTAGTTGAAGGAACTGACGACTTGGATTTATATATTGAAAAAATGGAATACTCAATGAATCAACGAGATTATAAAGCATCATTGAGCAATATTCAAAAAGCAATCGGGACGGTCAAAGACAAATCAGAAAACAATAAGGTTTATATGGGTTTGGCTGTTTACCACTCTAAAGTTTATTCCATGTTTCAGCATATAGACGAAGCCGAAACAGTTCTACTGAAGGTAACTGGAATTCCTGACAAGGACATTGCAACAATCGTAAAAACAAACTACCCACCCGCAAAAAAAGAATTAGCGGAATTAGTAAAAACAATTAGTAGTTATCCTATCACAAAAACAAATGTAGCTCCACACATTGTTCTTGCTTATCTCTACAATATTATTGGTGACACAGTAAACATGAAAGCAGAGCAACAACTTATGATGGAGCGTTCAGACCACAGTGATTGGATTATTAAAATCTCTCTTGAACTATACAAGCTAAGAGGACATAAAGAAAACACCTATGGAGAAATACAATTTCTGAAAGATAAAATTTCCAAAGAAGGCGCAACAAAAGAGAACCAATTGCAATTGTCAGGGGACTACCTTTTAATTGGCGATTTTACTTCCGCAGGTATTATTGCTGACAAATATCTTGCAAAGGACAACAAGGATATTGAATTCCTCTTTGTTAAATTGAACATTGAAATGGCATTAGGCAATGTGGACAAAATGAAAGAATATAAAAAGAAAATATCAGCAATTAACTCAAAGGCGTTTGACAAAGAAAACTACTAACAAAATGATTGCTAAATCCGATATTTGTACTCTGATTTTGACATGTAGCACAAATGAGAATAAAAAATATACATATAGAAAATTTCAAGCGGTTTACTGACCTTAGTATTACGGAAATCCCTGAAACATCAAAGCTTGTTTTGGTTATCGGTTCAAATGGTTCGGGAAAATCATCATTGTTTGATGCTTTTGACTGGTTGAATAAGGGAGTTAACAAAGGAATGCCATACAATGGCGATGAAGGGGAAAGTTATTATAGAAAAAACACCATAAGTGAGCCTGTTGTAAAGATTGAGTTGGGCAATGGAATACTTATTGAAAAGCATGGCCATTTCCTTTTAAAGGGGCAGGACGTTGTGAAAAATTTCTTAGGCAGAAGCAGCATCCGCATTGTACCTCGTATTTCAAATAATGCAAATCCCACGAATGTTTCTTCTGACAAGGACAGCCCGGATACATACATTGAAAATGACACTCGTTTTATCAACGATGTATTTCTTTACATACAACAAATCAACAATGCACTAAGAGAACCTGTTTTTAGTGGTAAACAAGCTGATACATTAAAAATATTCAGGGATTTTATTGAGCCGCTCAACAAATCCTTATTGAATATTTTTGGAGGTGATGAAACAACAACGATTCAGATTGCTGAATTTCAAGATGCAACACCAGGTACTACTGCTAAATTAATATTCAAAAAGGGAGCATCAAAAATCAATTATGACTTATTAAGCCATGGGGAAAAGCAAGTCATTATTTTACTGATAAATTTTATTGTTCGACGGGAATATTACAAGAATTCAATCATTTTTATAGATGAAATGGATTGTCATTTGAATACCTCACTCCAATCTAACTTGTTAAGTGAAATTGTTTCTGTGTGGATTCCCGACGATGCTCAACTATGGACAGCCTCTCATGCATTAGGCTTTATTGAATATGCAAAAAACAGCCCTATTGCCTCAACAATTGATTTGAACCTGTTAAATTTTGACACAAAAAAAGAATTGCTTCCACTTCCGAAGGATAAGTTGGAAGTATATGAAATTGCCATTCCAAAGTCCACCATAGCCTCCATTCTGAGTGGGTATAAATTAGTTGTTGTAGAAAATAAAAATGATGAGCATTTTAATGCTGCATTGGGACAGGAAGGTTTTTTATTTCTTCCGGCAAATAACAATAGAGAGGTATTTTTAACGGTGAAAGGAGATAAAGACAAATTAGGATTACGAGACAGAGATTATTTACGCTCAGACGAAATTGAGCAGATTAAACAACAACTGCCTAATTTCAAAATTTTACTTTTCTCAACTTTTGAAAACTATATTTATCACCCTGACAATATTGCTGAAATGAAGTTTGAGGGATTTAATAAAGATCAATATATTGCTGAAATAATAAAACAAAAAAACGAAAAATTAATAGACATAGTTGCCGAAATCGGGACTTCAAGAAATCATTACATTGAGTTTAAAGACTGCATAAAAGACGACGGAAATATCAAACCTGTCACAAAGCAGTTACAAAGTGATCATTTTGATGACTTCTACTTGTTTTTTAATATGAAAAAGTACTTTAACAAAAAATATCTTACGCGATTTCAATATGCTCAAAGTGATTTATCAAAAACAAGTTGGTTCAAAACTGAAATACTTAAAATATTAACCAATTGATTTCATATTTTGGACATTAGCTACTATCATGCATGACCTATAGCAGAAAATCCTGTTATGCTCTCCGCAGGAAAATTATCATAATAAAACTGTATATGGTCTATTCATACTCCCCGTTTTACTTTGATCTACTCTATTTTGCATTTTGCATTTTGCATTTTGACTTTTGCATTTAAAAAAGCCTCCGCAACATTGCAGAGGCTCTGAAGTATATGCCTTTTCCGAAAAAAAGATTTTACTTTTTCTTTTCTTCCGTTTCCGCCTGGCGAAGCGCACGGGTCATCACTACCGATGCAATAGGCTGGCGCGGAGAATTCATGATCTGCATATTGTCCACCTTAATATCTTCTACCCGAACGTTGCCGTTGAGCTCAAGATCGGTGATATCCACTTCGATGTTTTCCACAAGATGTTCGGGATACGTGCGTACCGTTACATTCTTCATCTTCAGCATCAGCCGTCCGCCGGCTTTTACACCTGCCGGTTGTCCTGTAAATTTCAGCGGCAGTTGTGCTATGACCTTTCTGTCATTCACTAATTCCAGAAAGTCAATGTGATTCAGTCTGTCGGTAACCACATCAAATTGCAGATCCTTCAGAATGCAACGATAAGTAGTTCCGTCCACGGTAATTTCGGCAATCAGAAATTCCGGGGTGTAAACGATAGAGCGGAAGCTCAATAAGGGTGCGGAGAAATGCACTTCTTCTTTTCCACCATAAATTACGCAGGGTACTTGTCCTGCAGTGCGAATCGCCCGGGCTGCTTTTTTACCCAGATCAGTTCTTTTTTGTCCTTCGATTTGTACAGTTTTCATTGCTGTTTTTTGTCCGGCCGGTCTGCAACGGTATCCATCACAACATATACATTCCGGTTCAGTGTGTTTTTGATTTTTCTTTAATTAACGGGCTTTATACCCGGATGGATTTTTTTGTAGAGACAGTTCTTTATTTATTTTTCCGCTGGCTGTGAATAAACAGCGAGTTGATGGATTTGTTTTCAAAAGTATTACGAATGGCTATGGCAAATAATTCCGCAGTGGACAATACCTCTATCTTATCGCAGGCTTGTTTCAGCGGGATGGTATCGCAAACGACCAATTTTTCCAAAACGGAATGTTCAATATTGTCATAAGCGCCGCCGCTCAATACGGGATGGGTGCAAAAAGCCCTTACCGTCAGAGCGCCTTTTTCTTTCAGGATGGCTGCGGATTTGCAAAGCGTGCCGGCAGTATCGCAGATATCGTCAATCAGCACTACATTTCTTCCGGCTACCTCCCCGATAACGGCCATAGAAGCGATTTCATTAGCGCGTTTGCGGTGTTTGTCGCAGATCACCATATCCGCGCCGAAATAGCTGGCCACTTCACGCACCCGGTTGGTGCTGCCCACATCAGGAGAAGCAAAAGTGAGATTTTCTAAGTTCAGCTTTTCAATATAAGGAATGAATATGGCGGAGCTGTCCAGGTGATCCACCGGAATATCGAAAAATCCCTGAATCTGGGGCGCATGCAAATCCATCGTCATTACCCGGTCTGCACCGGCCACGGTCAGCAGGTTGGCTACTAATTTAGAAGCAATGGAAACACGGGGTTTGTCTTTTCTGTCTTGCCGTGCAAAGCCGAAATAAGGAATCACTGCGGTAATATATCCGGCGGAAGCCCGTTTAGCGGCATCTACCATCATCAGCAGTTCCAGCAGGTTGTCGGAGGGCGCGAAGGTGGACTGTACCAGAAAAACATAATCTCCCCGGATAGATTCATTGAAAACCGGTTGAAATTCGCCGTCACTGAATTTCTGTATTGCAATATCACCCAGATTTTTTCCGAATGCCTGTGCAATTTTTTGCGCCAGGTATTGAGAACTGGTACCCGAAAAGATTTTAACTGATGGTTGCATAACCGGAGAATAAAAATTGTTAACGGCCTGTTTGGAGGGCGCAAAATTACAGTTTTTATTCTGTTTTGCAAGAAAATTTCCCCGGTACTTTACCAGCCTGCTGCCAGTACATCGGCAATATGGATAGTTTTCAGCGGCTGATTTTGCTGACGAATATAACTTTCTATATGCATCAGGCAGGAGAGATCGGCAGAAATAATATATTCGGCGCCGGTTTCTAATGCGCTTTGCACCTTAGTTTCGGCCATGCCGGTGGAGATGGTTTCGTATTTTACGGCGAAGGTACCTCCAAATCCACAACAGGTTTCACATTCCTTCATTTCGACCAGCTCTAATCCCCGCACTTCGGCCAACAGCCGGCGCGGCGCATCTTTAATGCCGCATTCCCGGAGCGATCCGCATCCGTCATGGTAGGTGGCTTTTGCCGAAAAGGCAGCGCCCATATCCGTAATATGTAAGATATCACTGAGAAATTCCGTAAATTCATACAACCTTTTCCCGATTTGCTTGCAGGTATTGATTTCGGAAGAATTTTCAAAAAGCTGTGGATAATAATTCCGGACATAGCCGGTGCAGGAGCCGCTGGGTGCAACAATATAATGATTACCTTCCGTAAAATCCTTCAGAAATTTTTTCCCGATACTGCGCGCTTCTTGCTGAAATCCGCTGTTGAATGCCGGCTGACCGCAACAGGTCTGTTGGGGATTGTAATGCACCGTGCAGCCGGCATGCTCCAATATCTTTACCATATTGAATGCCGTTTCGGGATAAAGCTGATCAACAAAACAGGGTATAAATAAATCTACGGTCATAACTGATTATTTTATGCGGACATTCAGGGTAGCAGATGTAGCATTTTATTGTCAATAATCTGAAACAAATACTGTGGCTGGGTAGCCCGCCATGATGCATAAGGCATCATAAACACATAGCGGTAAAGACGTGCCTGCCGGATTTCCTGCATAGCATGTTCCGGCAGGTTCAGCAGCACGATCCAGCCGCCATGATCCTGGATATCTTCATTCCATTCTTCATAATAGCTGTCATCGCTGCTGTGAAAGTTCAACACATTTTCCACGATGAGGATGAACTTATAAATGCCCTGGTTTATCATCAGGTCAATCACCGATCTTTTCAATTGCATCACATCATTTTCCACAGCATCATTCCACTCCCCGATCAGCTCAATGATGGCATAATTCTGATCATAATCCACAAAAAGCACTTTCAAATACAGGGTGTGTGATCCGAAACCGTCCCATTGCGGGTGGATATAATAATTATATACCGTATTGGAAAATTCAAATTCGCTGTGCGACTGATTGAAAAAAGGCGACAATTCGTCTTCTTCCGGATCATAAAGATGTTGCCATCGGTCGTATGGTGCGATATCGTGCATGTTCCTTTTTTCTTGTTGGCGACCGGATCAGGCCAGCTTCCTGGCGCCGAATTTTTGCTGCCATTCCATGATGCCGCCCTGCACATTTACGGTGTCGGTAAAGCCTAATTGTTCTAAGATCATGCAGGCCTGCAGGCTGCGCTGACCGCTGCGGCAGTGAACGAACACCTTTTCATTTTTCCAGTCTTCAATATCATCGGCATCCATATTTCTGAGCCGGCTCAGGGGCAGCAGTTTTGCGCCGATATTATTTTCCCGGTATTCCTCTTCTTCCCGCACGTCTAACACATGAATGGCTGTGCCGGATTCTAATTGGTGTGCTAATTCTTCAACGGAAATTTGTTGCATAAAAAATAGGTTTTGTGAATACGATAACGCAAATTTAAGGGCTCGTTTTCAGTAATTGCGCTAATCATTTCCTAATTTCATGGTTCTGTAAAAATTGCAGGGAGTTAAGTTCAAAAATTAAAGGTTCTTTACTGCTGCTATCCATGAAATTTTTACTGATTTTTTTTCATACTAAAATAATGAATGATGAGATGCTTTAAGTTCACGACCGGCTTGATTGCCGGTATGGCCATCGGATTATTAACCGCACCTGCCAAAGGGGAAGAAACCCGTAAAAAACTGTCTGACACGGCCAATGCCTGGAAGAATAGAATTGATGATTTGTTTGGCCGCGGCAACCAGGAACTGGATGATTTAAAAACGATGCTGGAAGACCCCGCTACCGAATTTACCGAAGATCTGCGCCGCGATTTGCTTCGCCTGATCGAACGTACCAAAAAGGCTTTTAAGGAAGCGCACAAGGAATCGCTTTCCTGACGGGAGAGTGAGTAGATCAAAATGCAATACCGAATAATCGGGTGCAAAGTATAAGCGAATTCAAAATCCTATCTTTGCACTTATTTTTAATCATATTGCATTTATCTTCATTGCATGAATTTTTCCTGTAAAAAATGTATCGCTGCAATTATATTGAGCTGCGGAATAAGTATCGCATCAGCCCAATATGCTTCATTGCCTGCAGAGGCCCGGCAGACTTATCAAAGCGCCAGTAATGCTTTAAGCAACGGTGATTATGCCAATGCCATTATGTTGTATGCCCAGGCTATCCGGATGGCTCCCGACAATGTGATGCTGCGAAGAGATCTGGCCTACACCTATTTTTTATCCGGAAATAAACAAAAAGCTCAGGAAATCATTGATCCGGTAGTTAATTCCGATGTGGCCGATGAACAAACCTACCAGGTGGCCAGTGCCATTGAAGCCGCTCTCGGAAACAGTAATAAAGCTTTGAGGCTCATCAATACAGGGCTGAAAAAATTTCCGCAGTCAGGCATATTATATAATGCCAAAGGCAACCTGGCATTAAGTGATAAGAAAGGCGGAAAAAGTGCCATTGATGCCTGGCAGGAAGGCATCAGCGCCGATCCGGCTTACCACGGCAACTATTATAGTGCGGCAAAATATTACCAGGCTAACGGGATGCCGGTCTGGGCGGCTTTATATGCAGAGATATATGTCAACTTAGATTTGCATTCGCCTAAATCTATTGAAATGAAAAAGCTGATTACAGATGCTTATCAGCACCTATTTGCTCCTGATAATATCGGCGGTCTGCCGGAATTTAACAGCAAGAAACAGACTACTGCCACCAACAGCTCCGGTCAGCAATCCTTTACCGGCGCTTATAAAACCACCATGCTGCACAACAGTACCGTAATCAGTGAGGGGCTGATGACAGAGCGGCTGATTATGTTACGCACCCGATTTATCTTAGACTGGAATCGCAATTACACTGACCAGTATTTCTTCACCCTTTTTTCCTACCATGACAAATTACTGCGCACCGGCAATTTTGATGCCTACAATCAATGGTTGTTCGGCGCCACAGATAATTCGCAGCAATTCGGTATATGGATCAAAACCAACCAGGAAACTTATGCCCGTTTTGAACAATGGCAAAAAGACAACCCCTATATGCCGGCGGTTTCCGATCCGAAACCCTGAGGAATGACATCGCCAGCCGGCTATATTTTAGTCGCAGACTGTTGTAATCTGCGAAAAACAATACGGGGATACCATATAAAATAGCCGATGATGAACAACAATGAGCCACACAGGATCAACAGGCTCAGTATTACCGGCATTTCGGTATAGCGCGTTACATATCCCTCAAAAAATGCGGCCACAATGAAGACGGGTACAAGGCTGATAATGATTTTGACACCGTCTTTTGCGCCTGCCGTTAAAGACTGTATGCGGGTATAGGTTTTAGGGAAAAGAATGGAATTACCCAGGATAATTCCGGCTGCACCGGCAATTACAATAGCGGAAATTTCCAAAGCGCCGTGTATAAAAACGACCATCAGCGAACGCCGGCCTAAATCATTTGCAAAAAATAACTGTTCGAATGTGCCCAGCATAACCCCGTTTTTAAATAACAGCCAAAGGGTTCCGACAGAAAAAAACAAGCCGGATATAAAGCACATGAAAGCGACCCGGATATTGTTCCAGGCAATATACAGGAACATGACTAAGGAATTTTCGCTTTTATACACTCCGAATGGGTCTCCCCGAGCGATGTTGCTTTCCGTCATCGTTACATAATCATCTCCCAAAACACTCCGGACAAAATCAGGTTCCTGCCAGGATGAAAAAGCGCCAATGGCTACAAATGTTATAAAAAACAGCAGGCTGAATAATAATATTTTTCGGCGCTTATACAGCAGCAAAGGTAGTTCTGTAAGAAAGAAAAACGCTAAGCGCCCCCTGTCCTGCTTTTTATTTTTATAGATGGAAAGATAAATATCCGCAGCCATACCATTGATGTATTTCACGGTTTTGCTGTAAGGATAAAAAGTTCGGGCATAGCTCAAATCGTCCACTAAGCAGGTAAGCCGGCGTGCCAGTTCATCCGGATCGCGTGTCGGCTGCCGGTAGGATTCCCATCGTGTTTTATTTTCCTGTATAAATCTGCCTTCCCTCATGATATTTATTGCTCTGTATTTTCAGCAATTTTTGTATGGTTGTAAAAATATCATTTGATTTGCAAAAATCTTTATCCGGATATATTTTCTTTTTGAAGCGCCGGTAGAAGACTGTTTATTATGACTGCATTTTTTCAATTAGTCAGGTGGCGCAATTTAGCCATTGTTTTCCTGACACAATTCATTATCTGGTATTGTGTGGCTCTCCCCGTACAAACTACCGGTGCAGGGCATATTTTCCTGCAGCCTTATGCTTTTTTACTGCTGACATTTTCCACAATATGCATTGCCGCAGCAGGTTATATTATCAATGATTATTTTGATGTGGAAATTGATGCGGTCAACAAGCCCGATAAGATGATTATCGGGCGGTTGGTCAGCAGGCGCACCGCTATACTATGGCATTCTGCACTTAATATCGCCGGTGTGCTGGCAGCGGCAATATTGTGTCGCCGGATCGGGCATTATTATCCTTTAGCGTTGCAATTGGGCTGCACCATATTATTATGGCTGTATTCCACGCGCTATAAACGGCGTTTTATGGAGGGCAATATTGTGGTTTCCCTGCTTACCGCATTAACCATAATTGCGCTAGTACTATACGAGCCGGCGCTGTATGCGTATGCAGGATTTGATTTTTTCATTGTTACCAAACAAAGTGTTTTTCCCAACCCCTTTTGGGTTATTATGACCTATGCTTATTTTGCCTTTATGCTGAACTGGATAAGGGAAATTGTAAAGGATATGGAAGATTTTCGCGGAGATGCTGCCCAGGGCTGCGATACGATGCCGATACGTTGGGGCCTGCACCGTTCTGCACGCTTTGTGCTGCTGCTGGGTATAATTACACTGATCCCTTTGGCGCTGGCAGCTTATACTTTATTGCACAGTACAAAGATGTATTTCGGTATTTATATCATTGCCGCATTAATCTTTCCGCTGATGGCCGTTTTATTTTACTTACCCCGGCATACGCATACCCGTCATTATGCCTGGGTCAGCCGTTTGCTGAAAATCATCATGCTTTTAGGTATTATCGCTTTATTGGTTTATCATTTTTAAAGCGCTTTCGCTGCTATTGGGAAATAAAAGTGCAATTTGTAGCTATATTTGCGGCCAAATAAGGCATCGTAATGCGACACAAAGCCGGCGTATTGTTTACTTAGCTCCCCGGTTTATTTTATTTTTCTCCTATGCATACATTTCAAGAAATTACCCGGAAATTTGAATCTTTTTTAGAACAGGAAACCATTTTCCCGGATACGCCCGCCCATCTCTATGATCCCTGCCGCTATATACTGGAAGCCGGAGGCAAACGCATACGCCCCGCTCTCTGCCTGATGGCAGCGGAATTATTCGGTACGCTTAGCTCTTCCGCATTCCATGCGGCGGCGGCTTATGAGCTTTTTCATAATTTCACGCTGATACACGATGATATCATGGATCATGCTCCGCTCCGGAGAGGCCGAAAAACCGTGCATGAACAATACGGTATGGCTACCGGAATTCTTTCGGGTGATGTGATGAGCATATATGCTTACCGCGCATTAGCAGGTGTGGACTCAGACTGTCTTCCGCAAATATTGCAGCTTTTTAATCGAACAGCCATTGAAGTATGTGAAGGGCAGCAATTAGATATGGACTATGAGCAGCAGGATGAGATCAGCGTAGCAGAATATCTCCATATGATTCGCCTGAAAACATCCGTATTATTGGCAGCCTGCCTGCAATCCGGTGCCATTCTTTCCGGCGCCTCCATACAGGAACAGCAACTGATATACGAATTTGGCATCAATCTTGGTCTGGCTTTTCAATTGCAGGACGATTACCTGGATACTTTCGGAAAAAACGAACAAACTGGCAAACAACAAGGCGGTGATATAATAGCCGGTAAAAAAACCATCCTTTGGGTGGAGGCCTTACAATCGGCGGATACTGCCTCCAAAGCGGCATTATTGCAGACTACCGCCCTTTCCGGCAATGAAAAGATTGTGGAGACCATAGCGCTGTACGATTCGTTGCAAATAGCTTCGAAAGCCAGAAAGCTTATTCATGAAATTACTGAAAAATCATTAACCTGTTTAAAGGAATTGAAGCAGGACGAAAGCCGGAAAAGACCGCTGCAGGAACTGACTTCCCTGCTGCTTGAAAGGAAATATTGATGCTTTAGCAGAAAAACAGATGTCATTTTGGCAAAAAAAATTATTGGCAAATAATTTGAAAGAATAAAGTGAGACAAAAATTATTCAACTATATTAAACATAAACTTACTATGGATAATCAGCACAAGCAGGATGAGCGTAAAGAAATGCATGAAAATCAGCAAGAGACACCTTTTGAGTCCACCGGGTCGGAAGAACAGCAACAGGAAACCGGTACGGATAGCGATCCTGTTCAGGATTTGGAAAACCGCTTAGCGGAATGCAATGACAAATACCTGCGTCTTGTTGCGGAATTTGACAATTTCCGGAAACGCAGTATGAAAGACCGTTTAGAATTGATTAAGACTGCTTCGGAAGACATGATAAAATCGCTGTTAGAAGTATTGGACGATGTGGATCGTGCGGAACATCAAATGGAGCAAAGCCAGGATATCAGCCAGATAAAAGAAGGCATAACGCTGGTTTTTGCAAAATTAAAATCCATATTACAACAAAAAGGCTTACAGGAAATGGAAGCCGCCGGTATGGAATTTGATGTGGAACAGCATGATGCCGTAGCAGAAATTCCGGCCGCAAAAGAAAGTGATTCCGGCAAAATAGTTGATGTGATCAGCAAAGGGTATTTACTGCATGATAAGATTATCCGTCATGCCAAAGTAGTCGTGGGTAAATAAAAAACAGGTATAGGTCTTCACAACATAACAATGAGCAAAAGAGATTATTACGAGGTGCTGGGCGTTGCTAAGGGTGCATCGGCAGATGAAATCAAAAAGTCTTACCGTAAGCTGGCGCTGCAATACCACCCTGACCGGAATCCCGGCGACAGCGCTGCGGAAGAAAAATTTAAAGAAGCCGCAGAGGCTTATGATGTATTGAGCGATTCCCAAAAACGGGCGCAGTACGACCGTTTCGGCCATGCCGCTTCCGGAAGCGGCTTTGGCGGCGGTGGTGGTATGCGTATGGAAGATATCTTCCAAAATTTCGGCGACATTTTCGGTGATGATATTTTCGGCAGCTTCTTTGGTGGCAATCGTGGCGGCGGTGGCGGACGTCATCATCGCGGCTCAAGGGGCAGCAACCTGCGGGTAAAACTGAAACTGAACTACAAGGAAATTGCTCACGGAGCCAATAAGAAAATAAAAGTCAAAAAGCACGTTACCTGCGACACCTGCCAGGGCAGCGGCGCCAAAGATCATAATTCCGTGCAGACCTGTAGCATGTGTAAAGGCAGCGGACAGGTTCGTCGGGTATCCAATACTTTTTTAGGACAGATGCAAACGGTAACCACCTGCCCGCAATGCCATGGTGAAGGCGTTTCCGTTACGGCAAACTGCGCCAATTGTAAAGGTTCGGGGCGTGTTTATGGCGAAGAAACTATTTCTTTAGATATGCCTGCCGGCGTACAGGAAGGCATGCAGATGAGCATGAGCGGCAAAGGCAATGCCGGGGAACGGGGTGGTCCTCCGGGAGATCTGCTGATTTTAATTGAGGAAGAAAAGCATCCCGAATTAGTGCGCGACGGCATGGACGTGCAGTATGTCTTACCGATTTCCTTCCCGGAAGCGGTGTTGGGTGTGCAGAAAGAGGTACCTACTATTGACGGGAAGGCCAAGATCCGAATTCCTGAAGGTACACACAGCGGTAAGATATTTAAGTTAAAAGGAAAAGGCTTCCCTGAACTCAATGGCTATCAGAAGGGCGATCAGTTGGTTTTGGTAAAGGTATGGACACCACAGCAACTGACTCATGAAGAAAGGACTTTTATAGAAAGTCTACAGGATGCCGAGAATTTCAAGCCGGGAGAAGAAGCTAAAAAAGAGAAGAGTTTTTTTGAAAAGATAAAAGATGCTTTCAGCTAAGGAGCTATCTCTTTATGCATTCCACCAACCAGGAACATGCGTTTTTTCTGTTTAAAGATTACAAAAAGGAAGCAAGACAATCATCTTACTTCCTTTTGTTTTAGAAGGTTAAATTACCTTATATTATAGTGTATATTTTACCGAAATACAAGTATAAAACCTTTATTTTTGCTTATTTTATTCTGTAAATCAGCATTATAAATTGTTCTAATTTACTGCTTATTATGCTACTATAAGCAGTGGAAAGAAAAATGCACGTATATTTATTTAATGTTATTTCAAATTCAAAAAAAAGTTAACTTTGCAAAAAATATATTATTCTTATGAATACAAGAAGACTGTATAACGCTGGTATTTACCGGCCTGTTAAGTTGTCCCTCAAAGCTGTTAGCCCGCTATGGTATATATGCCTGTTTTTATTCATGATTGTTAGTTCAGGATGTAATAAAAATCTGAGCACTTCCAGTAAGTTAGAAGAATTTGATTATAAATTCAGTGATAACGGAAGTGTTTCCGCATTACCGGTTGTCCTACCCCATTTGTATATTAATACGGAGAATAATACGAAGATTGAATCCAGGGAGGAATATTTAGAAGGATACCTGAGTGTTGACGGGAAGGGTGTATATGATAATTATGAGGGTAAAATAAAAATAAGAGCCCGTGGGCATACCTCATGGAGAGTTTCCTCCAAAAAGCCCTATAAGTTGAAGCTAAAAACAGAATCTGCACTCTTAGGATTACCGGCTGCCAAAAACTGGATATTATTAGCCGAGTATTTAGATGGATCCATGTTGTATAATTCCGTTCCATACAGTACGGGGCACCTCTTAAACATTCCTTATACCCATCATATCATTCCTGTAGAGATATCCATTAACGGAGAGTACAGGGGGATCTATGTTTTCACAGAGCACAAAGAAGGTGGTCCAAACCGGATAGATGTCGGTACGGACGGGGTGGTATTAAGCTTTGATGCGTCCTTTGACGGAGACTGGCAATTCAAATCCGCATCATTACATCTACCGGTAATGGTAGAATACCCGGAGCCCGAAGATATGAACCCTGTTAAATTAAGCCAGATACAATCGGAATATGAAAAGTTTGAGAAGTACCTGAAAGGCTCTTTCCCGAATGATCAGTATAGTGAGTACTTAGATGTTTATTCTTTTGTAGATTACCTGATTGTTAATGATCTAACCCTGAACCAGGAGATATTTCATCCTAAAAGCGTTTATATGAATAAGCAGAATGGCGGAAAATATCGGATGGGTATTATCTGGGATTTTGATTACGGATTTGGGTATGCCAATGATCACACCCATTATGATATGAATGTGGTGAATAATCCCGTACTCCCTACTTCTTCTTCGTCCGGATCTTTCTTTTTTAATACCATTATGAAAGACAGCCGGGTCAAAAAACTGTATGCGGAAAGATGGATGTGGTTCAGGAGCAATAAATATGAACAACTCAAACAGTATATTCTTAATTATGCTGAAGTGATCAGATTAGGTTATGCAAATGATCATGAACGCTGGGGTCCCAGAGATTCGTCGGATGATCTGGATGCGGATGTTCAGCGCCTGCTCACCTGGTTGGATGCAAGAGCAAAATATATGGATGGGCAGGCTGATAAATACATGGAAATACAATAATATCCGGTGCTGCCTGTTTCAAATATGCCGCCGCTATGAGCTATAGTATTCATTTTAGTAAGGAATTAGTAAGGAATTATAGCGGTTAGATGTTGTTTGTTTCACACAAAGGAAAGGGTGCAATGGATACGAAGAAAGACAAAGAATATACCATTTTATAAGCTGCGTTGTATATTGTTCTTTGTTCGTAAAATATAATGGTACGGCCGGCAAGAATTACAAGAAGAAAGGCTATACAGAAAAACCGCTTCAACAGCAAGTTGAAGCGGTTTTTATTTTTTTAATCAGCAAAGCAGTCTTATGCCTCCTCTGCTTTTCTGCCTTTAGCTTTTGCCACTACTTCTTCCTCAATATTCTTAGGAGCCTGTGCATAATGGCTGAATTCCATAGTAGAAGAAGCACGCCCGGAAGAAAGGGAACGCAACTGGGTAACATAACCGAACATTTCGCTCAGGGGAACTTTTGCTTTGATCACCTGGAGGTTATTCCGGGTATCCATCCCTTCCAGCATGGCACGACGGCGGTTTAAGTCTCCCGTAACATCACCCATGTACTGATCCGGAGTCAATACTTCCACTTTCATGATGGGTTCCAGTACGATAGGTCTGGCCATCTTACCTGCGGTACGGAATGCAGCGCGGGCACACAATTCAAAGGACATAGAATCCGAATCCACTGCGTGGAAAGATCCGTCAAATACGCGTATTTTCATGTTTTCCACCGGGAAGCCGGCTAATACGCCATTGACCATAGATGTTTCAAAACCTTTCTGGATTGCCGGAACAAATTCTTTAGGAATAGCACCTCCGAAGATGTCGTTAATAAACTGGAAAGCTCCTTTACCTTCTTTCAGGAATTCCTCATCGGCAGGCCCGATTTCGAACTGAATATCGGCAAATTTACCCCGTCCGCCGGATTGTTTCTTATATACTTCGCGATGAGAAACTGTTTGAGTCAACGCTTCTTTGTAAGCTACCTGGGGAGCACCCTGGTTCACTTCCACTTTAAATTCCCGTTTCATACGATCCAGGATGATATCTAAGTGCAGTTCACCCATACCACTCAGCACAGTCTGACCGGTATCTTCATCGGTCTTTACACGCAAGGTGGGATCTTCTTCTATTAGCTTTGCAATAGCCATACCCATTTTATCCACATCTGCCTGCGTTTTTGGCTCAATAGCAATAGAAATCACGGGTTCCGGGATAAACATGTTTTCCAGAACGATGGGATGTTTCTCATCACAAAGCGTATCACCAGTTTTAATATCTTTAAATCCTACGGCAGCACCGATATCCCCGGCTTCGATAAAGTCAATCGGATTTTGCTTATTGGCATGCATCTGCATAATGCGGGATATCCGCTCATTCTTCCCGGAGCGCACATTCAGCACATAAGAACCGGCATCTAAATGGCCGGAATATACCCGGAAGAAGGCTAAGCGGCCTACGAAAGGATCGGTCATGATTTTAAATGCCAGTGCAGCAAAGGGTTCTTTAGCATCGGGCTTACGTACCAGTTCCTTTTCGGCATTATCCGGATCAACACCTTTGATGGCCTCAATATCCGCCGGACTTGGCAGGTAACGGATCACGCAATCCAGCATTTTCTGCACGCCCTTATTCTTATAAGAAGAGCCGCAAAGCATAGGAATGATGCTCAGATCAATGGTTGCTTTACGGATAGCCTCATGAATTTCATTTTCAGAGATAGAATTGGGATCCTCGAAGAATTTTTCCATTAAGGTATCGTCATATTCAGCAACGGCCTCTACCAGTTCGGCACGGTATTGATTAACATCATCAATCATATCGGCAGGAACATCACTTTCGGTATAAGTCATGCCCTGGGTGGAATCATCCCATATTATAGCTTTCATGGTAATCAGGTCAACCACGCCTTTAAAATTATCTTCGGAACCGATCGGTAATTGTAAAGGAACGGCTTTAGCGCCCAGCATATCACGTACCTGCTGCACTACCATCAGGAAGTCCGACCCGATACGATCCATTTTATTGACAAACCCGATACGGGGAACACGATAGCGGTTAGCCTGACGCCAAACGGTTTCAGATTGCGGTTCCACGCCGTCCACTGCCGAAAACAAAGCTACCAGGCCATCCAGCACACGCATGGAACGCTCTACTTCTACGGTAAAGTCCACGTGACCCGGAGTATCAATGATATTGAATTTGTATTTTTTCGAATCAGATGTAGGCTTGCCCTGTACGGTCGGGAAATTCCAAAAGCAGGTTGTTGCGGCAGAAGTGATGGTAATACCCCGTTCCTGCTCCTGCGCCATCCAGTCCATAGTTGCAGCACCTTCGTGTACTTCACCGATCTTGTGGTTAACACCGGTGTAATAGAGAATACGTTCTGTAGTTGTTGTTTTGCCTGCGTCAATATGTGCGGCTATCCCGAAATTGCGCTGTAAGCGTAAGTCTGCCATAACAGTTTAAATTATTAAATGTATTTTTTTGAGGCTGCAAAGGTATGCTTTTGTATTAAGAAATTCAAGGCATTTTTTAAACAATATGCTTAAAAGATGGGAAATACTGTCCGTATATTGTAATGATAAAAATGAAAGTATGGCTTCCGATGATTGTTCCACACAATTTTTGATATTGACGTAAAAAAATTTCTGTTCCGAAACCTGAAAAAACATTCAGGCATTTTCGCAGCAATTGCCGGCAGAACTCACATGCTATGCCTCTGTAACAAATGACGTCAATACAATGTGATATATGCTTATAAAAATGCGGGGAAATTGACCCGAATACGGGCACAAAAAAAGCAACCTTGTTTAAAGGTTGCCTGGCTATTTAGAGGGATGGAGTTTGATGTTAAAAAAGAAAGCCGACCCAAGAATGGGTCAGCCCCTATAAACCCTATCACCATGAAAACAAAATGTAAAATTAAGACATCAACACCAATTTTGCGCTTTTATCACTAATAATAATTTGTTAAACTACTTTAAGAACTTTATTTTTTCTTCTTGGGTGTAAAGATAGCAAACATTCTCTTACCTTCCAACTTTGGCATGGATTCCAATGTACCCCATTCTGCCAAACGCTCTGCAAATTTGAGCAACAGCAATTCTCCGCGATCCTGAAATAATATGGCGCGTCCTTTAAACTGCACAAAGCATTTTACCTTATTCCCTTCCTGCAAAAATTTCTCTGCATGTTTTGCTTTAAAATCAAAATCATGATCGTCTGTATTCGGAGTAAAACGGATTTCTTTTACTTCCGATTGTTTGGCCTTTGCCTTTTGTTCTTTTTCCCGTTTTTTCTTTTCATAAAGAAACTTATTATAATCAACGATCCGGCATACCGGCGGTACGGCATTAGGTGAAATCTCTACCAGATCTTCTCCTATTTCCTGGGCCAGCTTCAGGGCTGCGGCCAGCGTATAAACTCCCGGCTCTACATTTTCACCGACCAGGCGCACTTCAGGTGCCTTAATAAATTGGTTGATACGGTGCTCAGCTTCTCTCTTTACGGGTAAATTTCTGTGTCTGCTATACGGTCTTTTCTGCATTCAATGAATAAAAAGTAAAACAATTTGGTGCGCAAATATAAATCTTTATTTCAAATGTCATTTTCCCAATGAAAAAAAACGGAATAATTTTCTGTTATAAATTTTAAAAGCGATTTTCCCCCAGGGAAAATATTGGTCAGCGCAACAGGGTAATATCCCCCTTTTGAACAATTTCCTCATCACTGCCCAGGCACAGGTATTTAAGATAATAAAAATAAACACCAATATCAGCGGGTTGGCCTATAAAATTGCCATCCCAACCCTGGCTGAGATCTACCGTATCAAAAACCATTTGCCCGTAACGGTTAAATATGCTGAACTGATGCACAATAACACTCTCCTGCACCTGGAGATAAAATACATCATTTTTGCCGTCTCCATTCGGACTGAAAGCATTGGCAATAACCATATTACAACAGGGTTTTACCTGGATGAATACGGAATCGAAAACACTGCATTCTAAAGAATCCGTAGCTACAAGCGTATAGACGGTATTGACAAAAGGTGTAACAGCAGTTTCTTTAGCATCCGGATTTTGTGCGCCTTCCGACGGACTCCAGAAATACCGGTACTGATCATTTCCGTTCACCTGGAGATTTACGGTCTGACCGATACAGATCAGCGTATCGGGATTCAGGATATGGACAGGTTCCGGTGGTACTATATGAACATGAATCGTGTCGGACATGGCTTCTACACAAATATCCGCCCCCAACGTATAAGTAACCGTAAGATAAATATCCGTGCTGACGGAAGGATTGACCACAACAGAAGGTGATGTTGGATCGGAAACGATTGCAGCAGCAGGCCCCCATAGAAAGCTCATATCTTCATTCAGGTTATTGACCTGGGCGCTAAGCGGTATAGCCTGATAAGGATTACAGATATTGGTATCTTTTACCGCCAGATCAGGAATCACCGGGTCGAATGCATATACGGTAATATAAGCCGTATCGCGGCTATTGCATAGCTCCTCATTTTGAATAGCCAGCATCACCTGATAGGTTCCGGCATTTTGATAAGTATGTGTCGGTTCAAATTCGGTTGAAGAGGTACCATCGCCGAAGTCCCAGTAATAAGTAAGGCCGTTAACGCTCAGGTTGTCAAAAGTAATAGGACCGGGGGCGCATACACTGTCGTTGCTAAGCAGGTCTATTCCAATGCCCGCATGAATGGATACCGGTTCAAAATCAAATTTGAAGCTGCCCACATCCCAACCGGATGCCATATCGTTGGGGGCATAAGCGGTTGGTGTGGTAGGAAACGCAGGATCAATCGTACATACGGAATGATAGATAATTCCATTAGGATCAAAGCGGCTGCTGCCTCCGTCCACATGATCGCTGTTGCCATAATAAGAAGCATAAGAAAGAGCGTTCCATCCAAAATCCAGTACGCAAAACCAAAAGCCGTTGCCCGTACTTTGGAAAGCATCCGGGGTAACCGGCATCTGTCCACTCGAGTTGAATCCGCATAGATAAGTATTGCCGCAATAATCGTATAGGAACGCCGTAGGTACAAATCCGCCGCCTCCAAAGGAAGCCTGTGGCGTACCTAAGCGGGTAGCGGCAATAGAAGCGCTCAGATCGGGTGTCAGCTTATCAATAAAAATATTTCCGTCAGCAATGGCATAAACACCGGAGCTTACCGGATAGTTTCCACCGGTTTGCCCCATAACCAATACTTCATCCGAGGAACTTATCTGCACCTTAAAGCCATGATCATAATTTTCCGTACCCAGATAGCTGGAATGTACCAAACCTGATGACATATTGATGATAGACACAAAACCATCTGTCTGACCCGGAGCTGTTTCATGAAGTACACCCGGAGTAGTAGGAAAATTGCTGCTGTTGGTACCGCCGCAAACAACTACTTCGCCATTACTGTTAATCACGAGGGCAAAACAGGCATCTTCCATATCACCACCAAGATAAGTACTGTATAACAACTGGGAGCAATCTGTATTGAGCTTGAACACTACCCCATCCTGGAGTCCTGCATTTGCAGACTGGAGAGCATTACCGGTTACCGGAAAGTCAACAGATGAAGAGCTGCCGGCTACTAAGATATTTCCCGCTTCATCAAAAAACAATTCTCCCCGGTTTTGGTCACCATAATTACTGCTGGTGCCATAGTTAGAGGCATCGTTACCGCTACCGCCAACATAGGTGGCACCGATAATGGCCGATCCATCAGCGGAAAAATGAACTACATGAAAATCACTTGATCCGCCCGGCGTATTTTGATAACAACCAGTACTTACCGGCAGATCAGAAGAAGTTGTGGTTCCCATTACGGCCAGTTCATTATTACTGTTCGTGATCATATTATTCGGCACATCTGTTCCGCTGCCACCGAAATAAGTAGAATAGATCAGGGTTGTACCATCACTGCTGTATTTATTGATACCGCAATCAACACTACCGCCAAAAGTAGTTTGAAAAGCGCCGACAGTAGCCGGCCAGCCGGTGGTGAAAGATTCACCCCCCGCATACAGGGCGCCGTCTGCATCATAACATGCGCTGAACCCGTAGGTATTGCCGGTACTACCGCTGTAGGTGCCGAATACCTGAACGGGATCTATGATTAGCGGCAACGATGTATCGTAGCCATCAGGAAAGGCAAACCCGATAACACCATGCTTCAGCATTACGTATTTACAGGCGACGGGCACTTCCGTTCCGTTCAGCTCCTGGTAAGCATAAGGAGCATCTTCTTCTATATCATTTACCGTCGTATGGATCATCAGGGTACCCTTTTCCGTAATCCGGGGCTTTACGCCATCAAATTGTAACTGGATATGGCTGACGTCCGCACCTGCAGCAAGCAGAAAATCGTATTTCATGGCATTGCCCCGGCTATATACAGCAATATCAATATCAGGATAAATGTTATGCTGGATGACTTTACCGTAAAGCGGTACTTTCCCTGCCCATTTTTCCTGCTTATTTCCGATGAAATAATTATGATAGGTTGTTCGCTGATCAGTTACAGTATAATAAACATTCGTATTAGCTCCTGCAAAATTCATGTTATAAGCATGGCCATGAACGGGCGTATTGTCAATGTCTTCCTGGCTGGCCTGCTTATGCATTTTTTCATGAGCAATCTGCAAATCCTCCCTGTTGTAAAAGCTATACGTGAATCCCCGGTCGGTAATGAATACAGCGCCTCCGGGAAGCTCGGCACGGTATTGAACAACCGGCTCCCACTGGTTTTTATTTTCCACAAAATTCAGCTTACCGTCATTTTCTTTCGCTATAGAGGTAAAGGAGGCCAGCATCATTGTAGTGAGTATGGCAAGTGTGTGTACATTTAAGCGCATAAGCATTGCTTTTCTATTTTAGCCGGATTGGCAATTTATGGTAACATGTAATGATAGTATCTGAACCGTGTCTGTCTTTTATTGTATGTCATCAAAACAAACTGCCTGTAGGGAGTTTGCAATTTTGGACAAAAGCACCCCGACCACAAAATGCAGTCCTTTATATATCATAAATCAATTTCTGAAAATGAGCGGTTCTCTATTGCCCGTTGCTTTATCTTATAAGGGTTACATTTCCCTGTTGCTTAAACGGTTCTCCGTTGTCTTTTACTGCGTCAATAATATAAACATATACGCCCAAAGGTTGCGGTGTACCATGATAAGTACCATCCCAACCCTGGTCAATATCAGAGCTTTCATATACCTTATTTCCCCAGCGATTATAGATTACAAAGCTGTTGAGCTTAGCAATACCACGCTTTACCGGTTTGAAAAGATTGTTCTGTCCATTGCCCGGCACAAAAGCATTCGGCATATCCAACAACGTTTCCCATACGAGAATGTCAATAGAATCTTGAACGATACAACCATATTCAGTGGTACCGGTTACAAAATACCGGGTACGCACGTCCGGTTGTGCAATCGGGTTGCTGATATTGGCAGCGCTCAGCCCGGAAGGCGGAAACCATTGGAAATACAGACAGTTGCCCTGCGGATCCATCTGATACGATTCTCCCGGATAAAGGCTTACACTATCCGGCAGGGAGATCATGGCATTGGGATATAGCGCCAGATGCACCTTTTGAGAATCCACGCAACCTGCATCGGTGGTTACATATACGGTATAGTCTATATTACCTGTTGGTGTGGCTACCGGATTACTGCTTGTTGAGTTGGATAAATAAGTTCCGGGAACCCATAAATAAGTGCTTCCTCCGGTAACGGTATATTGAAGGCTGTCACCGGGACATACGCCGCTGTCAGCAGGAGTAATATGACTGAAGTTGGATGGAAAGACATCTACGAAAACGCTGTCCTGCCCTATACAGCCGCGGTTATCCTGCACGGTTACTATAAATGTGGATGCTTCATTAACGGTGGCAAAGGTATTTTGTCCGTTTGGCGTCCAGATGATATTATAAGGGCCATTACTGGAGTAAGTATAGGAGTTGGTTTGAGTTCCTTCCGTATAAAGTGCGATATCGGAACCATAGCAAACGACGGTGTCATTATTCAGCATATTGATCACTAAAGGCGCCAATGTTATATTGATAAAATCAAAGCTGGAGTCAACACACATGCCGTCTCCCGCATGATCCACGACCGTGATCTGAAAAGTTTGTGATATAGAAGGATCCACCTGCACACTCAACTGGTTAGGGTCTGAAACGACTGCTTCGAGCGGCGACCAGTAAACGGTCATATCATCATCAAAATTAGGCACAGATGCCGTAAGCGTAACAATCTGGCTCAGGTCGCAAACAGCAGTGTCGCTCACGACAATCTGAGGAATTGCAGCTTTAAAGACATAGATCGGATAATAAGCTGTGTCGTCGGTATTGCAGGAGTTAGGGTTGCTTACCGCTAACATCACGTTATAGACACCTTCACTGGTAAAAGTATGGGTCGGAGCAAAATCCGTGCTGGTCATGCCATCCCCGAAATCCCAGAAATAGGTAAGCGCACCGGTAGTCAGATTCTCAAAACTTACCGTAAGGGGAACACAGCCACTGTCATTAGAAGAAGTGTTAATCCCGATATTTGCCTGAAGGCTGTTCGCTTCAAAATTGAATTTAAAACTGGCTACGTCCCAGCCGGAAGCCTGATCTGAAGGAGACCATGCCGTAGGCGTTGTAGGGAAATTCTGATCAATGGTACAAACCGAATGGTAAATAATACCCTGCGGGTCAAAACGGCTACTTCCGCCATCAACATGGTCGCTATTGCCATAATAAGAAGCATAAGAAAGATTGATCCAACCGGGATCCAGCGTACAAAACCAAAAGCCGTTTCCTGTACTTTGAAATGCATCGGGCGTAACGGGCAGTTGATTATTAGACTGAAATCCGCAGAGGTAAGTATTATTGCAGTTATCGTAAAGAAATGCAGTAGGTACAAATCCACCGCCGGACGGATTCTGCGGCGTGCCTAATCTTGTGGAAGCAATAGAGGCACTCAGATCCGCCTGCAATTTATCAATAAAGATATTTCCATCTGTGATAGCATATACATCGTTGCTAATTGGATAGTCTCCCTGTGTTTGTCCCATGACCAATACATCCTCATTACCATCTAATTGAATTTTAAATGCATGATCGTAAGCAGTAGTACCCAGGTAAGTAGAGTGAACAAGGCCGGTATTAAAATTTAAGATAAGGGCAAATCCGTCTGTTTGTCCCTGTAAGGTTTCAAACATGGCTCCGGGAGTTGTAGGAAAATCAGCGCTTAATGTACCGCCACAGGCTACCACTTCATTATTGGCGTTGACAACTAATGCGAAGCAGGCATCTGCGCCGGAACCTCCGATATACGTGCTGTATAACAACTGAGAGCAATCAGCATTCAGCTTAAAGATCACACCGTCCTGCGCTCCGGCAATGGCCGGCTGATAAGCATCAGGAGTGGTAGGGAAATTGCCGGAAGAAGAGCTGCCGGCTACGATAATATTACCATCTTCATCAATAAACAATTCTCCCCTGTTTTGATCCCCGTAATTATTGCTGGTTCCTGCATTGGAAGCATCAGAGCCGGAGCCGCCCACATAGGTAGCCCCGATCAGCGCACTGCCGTCGGCGGAAAAATGCACTACATGAAAATCATTGCCTCCTCCCGGTGTGCTTTGGAAACAACCGGCGCTTACCGGCAAGTTGGAGGATGTAGTGGTGCCCATTACAGCCAGTTCATTATTACTGTTGGTGATCATATTGTTGGGCATATCGCTTCCATTCCCGCCAAAGTACGTGCCAAAAATCAGCGTAGTGCCGTCACTACTGTATTTGTTGAGCCCGCAGTCAATGCCTCCGCCAAAAACAGTTTGAAATGCACCGGTATTGGCAGGCCATCCGGTAGTGAAGGTTTCACCGCCGGCATACAGTGCGCCGGTAGCATCATAACAGGCGCTGAAGCCATAGGTATTACCCGTACTGCCGCTGAAGGTGCCGAATACCTGAGTGGGGTCAATGACCAAAGCACGGCGGGAATCATAACCATCCGGAAAATCGTAAGTTATATTACCGTTAGCCAACTTTTTATAGATGCAGGCTACCTGCACCTGCTGACCGTTCACCCACTGATAGGCATAAGGTGCGCTCTCCTCTATCTCATTCACCGTGGTAACAATTTTTAAAGTGCCGGATGCGGTAATTTCGGGAGTTACTCCATCGAAATTCAGGATAACCTGTGCCGGATCCGCTCCTGCGGCAACTAAAAAATCATATTTCATGGAGTTACCATCGCTGTATATGGCCGCGTCAATTCCGGCATAGATATTATGCTGTACAATCTTGCCATAAGCAGGTACATGTCCTGCCCATCTGGAAGGATCATTTCCGATGAAATAATTATAGTAAGTTATTTTTTTTCCGGAGGGTGTATAAGATGGACTGGCATCAGCATTGACAAAATTGACCCGGTAGGCATGACCATGCACAATGGTATTATTGACTTCTTCCATACTGGCATTCTGATGTCTTTTCTCATGTGCAAGATTGGCATCAGCAACACTGTAAAAAGTATAAGTGAATCCCTGGTCGGTAACATACACTGCACCGCCCGGCAATTCTGCCCGGTATTGCACCACAGGCTCCCATTGATTCTTGTTTTCTATAAAGCTCAAACCATGATCTCCCGAAAAAGCGGGAATTGCCGGCAGGGTCAAAAGCATCAGAAAAAGCAAATGATATTTCTTCATAAAGTATTTTTGTTGTTCCATTTCGGGAGTCCTGTTAATTAGATGCCAAAACAAATAAAAAAGTTGGGTTATGATAAGCATACTAAGGCATATTTATTCAGGCAATCATGCACAAGACTTCCCGAAGATATTGTTTTTATTACAAAATAACAGACTTTTCCTGTTCATGTATAAAAAAATGAGATAGCCTTGGAAGTATTAAAAGTTAAAATTGTTTAAGACTAAAGCAAACGGACGGTAACGGAGGAGATTTAGAACGAAAAAAGGAGGGGTGAGTATAAGAAGAACCGGGAGAATTTAGCGTGTTTTCATGTTGCAAAATTAAAAAAAACTAAAGTCGCCTTCTTTGTGGCTTAACATCGTGATGAGGTAAATTTATGCCTGATATATAGGTGAAATGTCGAGTATTGCAGGTAAGTAATGGCAAGTCATAAGTAAGGGCTGTAGCGGCTATCAGCGCATCACTTATGCCTGTTTGATGACTAAGGGCATATTGCTGCATCAGTTTGTCAAATGTGGTAGAAATATCACTATCTAAATCTATCACAGTATAATTATTAAGTCCTTTTAGAATACGGGATAAATGTACTTTATCCCTCCCGCCTCTCAATTAATTCAGCCTTTGTAATTATGGATATATATGGTTCTATGTTATGGTGTTCGGCAAAATCAATGGCTTTTTGATTTTTTGACAATAACTCTATAACAAAGTCTGAATCTATTAAACAGATGTTCCCGATTTCCATGCTGATTTCCTTAATTTTTCTGCATCAATATTCATTCCCTCCAATGCGCCTTTTTCTTTTTTAACCTTGTTCCAGTCAATTTTATTGCGACCATATTTTTTGATGAGTTTCATTTGCTTAGGCGTTAACCTTTTTGCTGTTATAGACATGGCTTATTTATTTTGTTACAAATTTAGCATTATTTCAGCGCAACTGAACAAAACAGGAGCAACCAAACACTTGGCCAGCGTAAAAGTTCCTACAAAAGGTTATGACTTTTTTTACGACTTCTATAATAAAAACAGGATCATTAATTTTTCAGTAAGTCTTGGATATACTTTCTAAGTTGATTTCTTAAATTTTCTGAATAATATATAATTTAATTAATTGTAATAATATGTTTTCTTGCTAGCCAAAAAAGTTAACCGATTTTCTTCAGCAGGTATGTCCCAATCAACAGTGCACAATTCAGCAAGTTCCGGGTTTTACAACAGTAATTTTGTACGGATATTTGCTGTAAATTCAGCATAATGAAAACGCAGCAGGAAATCAATTACAACAGGATTGCAGAAGCAATTGAATATATAAAAACCAACTTTAAAGGCCAGCCTGATTTGGAGGAAGTTGCGGAACAAATACATTTAAGTCCTTTTCATTTTCAGCGTTTATTCAGCGAATGGGCGGGAACCACGCCCAAAAAATTTCTCCAATATATCAGCGTGCAACATGCTAAAGCCATGCTGCGGGAAAAGCAGGCTACCCTTTTTGAAACGGCTGCTGCAACCGGGCTTTCCGGCACAGGACGGCTTCACGATTTATTTATAAAGATAGAAGGCATGACACCTGCCGAATATAAAAACGGCGGTGAAAATCTGCATATTCATTACCATTTTTCAGCAAGCCCATTTGGCCATTTGATTATAGCTTCCACCGCAAAAGGCATTTGCTATATGGCTTTTGAAGAGAATCCCGACAAAGCGCTTGTTCATTTAAAACAACAATTTCCTCATGCTCATTTCCGGCAACAAACCGATGCGATGCAGCAAAATGCCTTATCCGTTTTTCAAAATAACGGAAGTGAACCTGCCGGTATAACATTGCATCTGAAAGGCAGCAGTTTTCAACTGAAGGTTTGGGAAGCTTTGCTGAACATCCCGATGGGGCAACTGACCACGTATGGTAATATTGCCCGACAAACAGGCAACCCCAAGGCTTCCAGAGCCGTTGGTACCGCAATCGGAAGCAACCCTGTAGCCTACCTCATTCCCTGTCATCGTGTAATACAATCATCGGGAATTATTGGCGGCTATATGTGGGGCAGCACCCGTAAGACCGCTATTATCGGTTGGGAATGCGCACAGGTTGATGCCGAAATCTGAAGATGACAGGCAGCAGGCTTGCCGGTTTTTTACAGACTGCGGCGGCAAACGGAGTTGCAGGTTTTTGTAATTTTGTAATGAAACAAATAATAGCGCTTTTATGTGCATGAGGAAAAACGGTTCAAGGCGCTGCACAGGAACTTCTAAAAAACAAGACCATGCAAGATATCATCCGGAAGATTGAAGATGCCGACTGGCAATATATCGCAGAGACGATGCACGAAAAGGGCTATGCAATACTTCCCGGTCTGCTGTCGGACGAACAATGTGCATCATTGAAAGCCGGCTACAATCATCCCGATGCTTACCGGAAAACGGTAGTCATGGAACGCCATCAATACGGCAGGGGCGAATACAAATATTTCCATTACCCCTTGCCTGATATTATTCAGCAAATCAGAACAGTTGTTTACCCTAAGCTCGCCCCGATTGCCAATGCATGGTGCAGCGCATTGAATATGGATACCCGCTTTCCGTCCGAACATGCGGCATTATTGCAACAATGCCATAACAGCGGTCAGCGGCAGGCCACCGTATTAATTTTGAAATATGGCAAAGGCGGATTCAATGCATTACATCAGGATTTGTACGGCGATATTTATTTTCCGTTACAATGCGTTGTATTATTGAACGAACCTAATGAGGATTTTACCGGCGGAGCATTTGTATTGGTTCAACAAATGCCGCGAGCACAATCCAAGGCCGTTGTTATACAACCCGGCAAGGGAGATTTATTGATTTTTACCACCAATTTTAAACCTCAAAAAAGCATAAAAGGATATCGCAGGGTGAATATGAAACATGGTGTAAGTGAGGTACACAGCGGAGAACGTTATACACTGGGCATTATTTTCCACGATGCCGGGTAGCAACCTGCGCAGAAGTTCAGCCTGCATGGGCAGCTCAATAACAAGCTAATGGAGTACAACAACGTGATTTTATTAAAACTCACTCGTAAAATGGAAAGTAATATCCGGTTTCAGGTTTTTATTATTATCTTTACACGCAGCAACAATATTGTGTTTTATGAAAAATCATACAAGGCAAGCAGAATACCTCACTAAACGATTAGTTGCAAGACAATCCAGAATGGCATTCAAGGAAAAAGCTGAAAATGCGATGAAGCTTATCGGGCATATTATAGTGGCAGAAGCAGGTTGGATAGTGCGAAAAACGGAGGACGGACAAACAATCAGGCTAAAAAAAATTGAAACATCCCCTCCCCCCTCCCGAAAACCGGCGCTTGATTAATGATTAAGCGTATCAGGGTATTTGCAGGGCCGAACGGCTCGGGTAAATCTACAATTATCAACCGTATCCGCGATTACAGAGTCAATGAAGAGCGACCGCTGGACTTTGGAATCTACATCAATGCGGACGACATAGCGGCCAAACTCCGCAACAGTTATTGCAATTTTTCAGACTATAACATATCTTTTGAACAAAAAGAGTTTGAAGAAATTATTCAAGTCTCAGGTTTGCTTAACGATGATTTTTCTTTTCAGAAATTTTCAAAATGTGTAAATATATCTAAAAACGCACTTTCACTCCATCATAAAAAAGTATCTGTAGCCGGCAAAGCCGATGAAAGAATTGCTCAGATTATTGCTGATTATCTTAGGGTTAAACTATTACATTCCAATCTGAAATTTTCTTTTGAAACTGTTTTTTCTCATGATGGGAAAGTAGCGTTTATAGAAAAAGCTAAAGCAGCAGGCTACAAAGTCTATCTTTATTTTGTGGCTACAGAAGACCCTGAAATCAATGTATATAGAGTGAAACAAGTACGGGTAAAGCAGAATGGACACGATGTACCCGAAGACAAGATAAGAAGCCGTTACTACAGGTCATTGGAATTGTTACACAGAGCGGCACAGCATTGTTATCAGGTTTTCTTTTTTGATAACTCTAAAGATGGCAGTAAAGATGGTTTGTTTGCACATTTCAAACTCAATGGTGAAAGTGAAAAGATTTGGGATATTGCAGATGATGAAAAAATACCTCAATGGTTTTACAAATATTATTCTGACAAAAACATTTAGTATTTTGTTGGTCACAAATGGTAAGCCTGTATTTATTTAAAATCTAAAATAAAACGGTGCTGGTAGCAATGCTACATGCGTGACGGGCAATTTGCCTCATTCAATTCCGAACCCGTTTTACACCACCATTAAAACTCACTCGTAAAATGGAAGGTGATATCCGGGTTATTCTGACGCTCGGTATTCAGAAACCATTCGCTTTGTGCCAGGTAAACAAGCCTTCCGTCTTTATCCGTCATGATATTGCCCTGTTTGAAACGGACAAATGCTTCCACCGCCTTTTTTTCTCCGGTAATCCAGCAGGCTTTATAGAAATTCATCGGTACAAAATTTACAGAAGCGCCATACTCCTGTAACAGGCGATACTGAATCACCTCAAACTGCAATTCACCCACACAGCCGATAATCTTCCGGTTGCCTTCATGCTGGGTAAATAGCTGCGCCACACCTTCATCAGTCAGTTGCCGGATACCTTTTTCAAGCTGTTTGGTTTTCATAGGATCTTTATTCACCACCTCTTTAAACAGCTCAGGGGAAAAGTTAGGCATACCCACAAAAGTGAAATTATCTCCTTCCGTAAGGGTATCGCCGATCTTAAAATTCCCGGTATCAAACAGCCCGATCACATCTCCCGGATAAGCATCTTCAATCACTTCCTTGCTGCGTGCCATAAAGCTATAGGGCGCATTGAAACGGATATCTTTATCTAAGCGGACATGATGATAACCCTTATTGCGCATAAAGCGGCCGGAACACACCCTTAAAAAAGCAATCCTGTCCCGATGACGCGGATCTAAGTTGGCATGTATCTTAAAGACAAAACCACTGAATGCATCGTCCGAAGGTTTTATTTCCATACCGGTATCGGTCATTCTCGGCATCGGGCCGGGAGCAATGCGCACAAAAGTTTCTAACAATTCCCGCACACCAAAATTATTAACGGCAGAGCCGAAAAATACCGGCGCCGTTTTTCCCTGCAAATAATCGTTTACATCAAGATCGCCATACACGCCGTTCAGCAATTCCACATCCTCCCGCAACTGCGCTGCGTTACGCTCACCCGTCTTTTGATCCAGCAGGCTGTCGTTCAGATCGCTGACCGGCACACTGTTTTCCTCCGTGGCTTTTTGATGCGGAGAAAACAGCAGCAGATTTTTATCATAAAGATTATACACGCCTTTAAATTCCTTTCCCATATTAATGGGCCAGGTAAGCGGATGCAACATAATGTTCAATTCCTTTTCTATCTCATCCATCAGATCGAAAGGAAATTTACCGTCCCGATCCATCTTATTGACAAATACAATAACCGGCGTATCCCGCATACGGCATACTTCCATCAGCCTGCGGGTTTGCTCTTCTACCCCGTTCACGCTGTCAATCACCAAAATGACACTGTCCACCGCAGTGAGGGTGCGGTAAGTATCTTCGGCAAAATCCTTGTGGCCGGGCGTATCCAACAGGTTTATCAGCAGATTTTGATATTCAAAGGTCATTACCGAAGTCGCTACGGAAATGCCCCGCTGACGCTCAATTTCCATAAAATCGGACGTAGCGCCCTTCCTGATTTTATTGCTTTTCACAGCGCCCGCCGTTTGAATGGCGCCTCCAAACAGCAGCAGCTTTTCGGTTAGTGTAGTCTTACCGGCATCCGGGTGCGAAATAATGGCAAAGGTCTTGCGACGGTTGATCTCGTTAAGGTATTTCATAAATTTGGCTGCAAAGGTGCGATGTTATTTTCAAAATGAAAATTATGGATACGATAATTTAAGGGAAAACCGGCTTTATCCTTCAAACAGCATCACCACGCTACTCTTTTTCAGAATAAAAAGCAGCCTGAATGATGTTCACAGCGGCTTTCAGGCGTTCGTTACCTAAACCGTTCACTACGGCAAAAAGTTGCCCGGTAGCAGCTAATGTTTCCCGGTAAAGGTTAAAAAAATACTGCCGCATTACAGGATCAGGATGCTCCCGGAGCGGATCCGCATCCCAAGGCATGTCTATATTACACAGCAGAAAAAGATCATAATGACGTGCAGCAATCTGCTGCAATATCCAGGGATGACAGCGCCCGTATTTATGTTCGCTCCAGACTTTCATCACATACAAACCGGTGTCGCAGAACAGCAGACCGTTGCGGGCATTGGAGGCAGCCTGATCTTCCAGCCTGATCTGTTCCTGTGCTATCAGCAGCAAATCCTCTTCCCGGTATGCCCGGTGGAGCGCGGAAAGATATTCCCTTGCAAACTCCGGGGCAAATATCGTATCGTAGCGGGCGGCAAGCTGCCGGGCAAGGGCGCTTTTCCCCGTAGATTCCGGGCCGGTCAGTACGATTCGTTTTAATGTCTGAGGATTCCTGCTGTCCATTTTTCGGGATTTTTCGTCATGGGTTTTCATCCGTAGCAGCGGATATTTTTACAAACCTATTTTACCTTCATGAAATAAAAAAGAAAACAATAACTTTATTCCATGAAACGATCATACGCAAAAATTTTCGCCCTGCTGATACTCCTGACCGGCACGGGTTTTCGTCTTTATGCTCAGACAAACGATGCTACGGATAAGTATTTTGAAATCTCAAAAAACTTAGAGATTTATACCAATTTATTTAAGGAGCTTAATATCTATTATGTAGATCCTATTGAACCCGGTGCCATGATGAAAACCGGTGTGGATGCCATGTTGAAAGGACTGGATCCCTATACGAATTTTATCAGCGAAGCCGAGATTGAAGATTTTGAATTTCAAACCAGCGGGCGCTATGGCGGTATCGGTACGGGCATCCGTATTGATGACGACAGTAATATTGTAATTGCCGATCCTATTGAAGGTAGTCCTGTAGATAAGGCCGGCATTAAGGCAGGCGATATCATTGTATCTATTGACGGACATCCTTTAAAAGGAAAAACAGAAGAGCAGTTCGGCCCCTTGCTGAAAGGCTCATCCGGCTCTACCCTTACGATGATTATTCAACATCCCTTTACGGGAAAACAAACTACCCATACGATCAAACGGGAAGAAATCAGCATTTCCAGCGTACCCTATTTTACATTATTAGGGAAAGATAAAAACATTGCCTACGCATCACTGACCCAGTTTACGCAGAATTGCAGCCGGGATTTGCTGAAGGCATTAGACAGCCTGAAAGCGCAGAGCAATGGCTTGAAAGGTGTAGTGCTGGATCTAAGAGGCAATCCGGGCGGATTACTGAACGAGGCGGTATCGGTATGCAATTTATTTGTGGAACGCGGGCAATTAGTCGTGAGCACAAAAGGTAAAAATGCAGACTGGAATAAAGAATTCCATACCAACACAGCAGCATGGAATACTGCTATTCCATTGATCGTGCTGGTAAACCACGGCTCGGCTTCTGCCAGCGAAATCGTTTCCGGAACGATGCAGGACCTGGATCGAGGCGTAATTATCGGCACCCGCTCTTATGGAAAAGGGCTGGTACAGGTTGTGCGCCCCTTAGGGTATAATACGCAACTGAAAGTGACGACGGCAAAATACTATACCCCCAGCGGGCGTTGTATTCAGGCTATAGACTATTCTCACCGGAATGAGGATGGCAGCGTATCCTCCGTACCTGATTCCTTAAAAAAATCTTTTAAGACAAAAAACGGGCGTTTGGTATATGACGGCGGCGGTATAGAGCCGGATGTGAAAACGGAAGACGTGGAACTCAGCAATATGATGCAATCTTTATTGGCTAAAGGCTATATCTTCGACTATGCCACCAAATACTATCACGAGCATCCCCAGATAGCGCCTGCACAGGATTTCAGGCTTACAGACACAGAGTTTAATGCATTCGTAAGCTGGTTAAGCTCCAAAGATTATTCCTATCAGACCACCAGTGAAAAGAAGCTGCAGGAATTAAAAGAGCAGGCTGAAGCGGAAAAAAATTTCAACAAAATCCGTACGGAATTTAATGCATTGGCGGCTAAGCTGGCTCATGATAAAAAGCAGGATATTGAGCAACATGCTGCCGAGGTGAGCCGGGTGTTAGCGGTAGAAATAGCAGGCCGGTATTATTATCAAAAGGGGCGTGTGGTCAACCGGCTTTATAATGGCGATCAGGATATGCAGCAGGCGCTTTCGCTGTTGGAATCCGGAGATTCCCGCTATGAGGAGGTGTTGAAATAAATGTGGGGATTTTTTCAAAACATTTTTTTAAACGGGTTAAAACCCATTTCTATTGATAATGTCCGGGATGCTGCAGGCGAATATCAATAGCCACCGGTTTTAACCGGTGGAAAAAATGGCGTTTTCCGCTGTTGTTGGTATGTAGTCAGGCCTTGTGTAAAACGTAGCAACAATAGGCATGAGCAGAAAAAAATGAAAAAAAAGTGTATCAATCCAAATCAAACAAATTGAAGCTGTTGTAATTCTTTTCCTAATTGGTGTAAATTCTCCTCTACCTTCTGTGCTGTTTTTTTACCAGGCTTACGGTAGCCTTGTACGTACTGGCTTAACTGTGTTTCGTTAATGCCGGTAAGGCGGCTGAGCGCTGCATAGCTGAAATAAACAGAATAATGCTGTAGAAATGAAGGAATGTCATATTTAAACTCAAAGGTGTCAATTTCAGTAAAAGGCTCATCTATTTCCGAAAAGGTTTCTTTCATTTCTGTGTAGGTATTGTAGAAATCCCGAATGGCCTCATCCACAGTTTTGCCCTGACCAAACAGCATATAATTTACCGGAGCGTTTTCGGTACGTACGTCATACGTTCCATCCGTTCCTCTTTCTATAATGGCTGTTACTTTCATGTTTTATATTTTGTGTCGGGTCTATTTTAACCCGGCTTGCTTTAAAATTTCGTTTAAGGTACCTTTTTTTACTTCTTCCGATTCGTGGTTACTGGTTGGGAATTTTTGTTTTGTCAAAGGGCTGTATCAGATCGGATGATTGCTTCCTTGTCTTATGACCTGGCATCCGGCTTTTTTCAGTCTTTTATGTAATTCAGAATACTTCATTTCCTTGTTTGACCAATACAAAGCAATAATAAGGCTATTATTTTTAATAGCAAAATAAAAAAACATTTTTTATAATTTCAAGTTTCGGAGATAAAAAAGCCAAGTATATCAACTGTTTTCGAGGGTGTTTGTGAAAACACAAACAACGGCGACTGTGATTTGTGCGAGGAGGCATGATTGTTTGCAGACTGTAGAGACACATGACCGTGTGTCTCTACAATGGCATGCAAATAATTTGACAGGTGTAATGGTGTTTTTTTGAAACGGGTTAAAACCCATTTCTATTTATAATAACAACGGCGAAACCTGAATTATTTATTGCCGTAGGCAATAACATAAAAACTGCGAAACTAAAAGTTTCGCAGAGCAGGTATCAATAGCCACCGGTTTTAACCGGTGGAATAAATAACCGCATTCAAAAACAACAAACAGGAGAATTATATACTACCCTTATTTTTACGGTACCAGATATAGCCAACGGTACCGATAAAAACCAACGGTATGGCAGCAAGATAGATAATACCATTATTGAGGCCGGCTGCGCTTTCGTTGCCCATACCTTCCACGGTACGGCTGCATAAGGAGCAACCCTGGGCCAGCGCTTTTTCCGCAAGACCTGCGGACAGTATTAACAGAAGGAATAGTTTCTTCATGGGTGCAAAATTACAATAAAAAACGGATGAACACTTCATCATAAATATTGTTTTTCTAAAGGATAGCTTTCACCACACGATGCACAATTTCCGGTTTGCCTAAAGTATAAAAATGCAATACCGGCACCCCTTTAGCGATCAGGTCTTTGCTCTGGCTGATCAGCCATTCCGTTCCTACCAATTCTACATCACTGCTATTATTGCAACGCAAGATTTCCTTGGCTAAATCATCGGGAATATCAATATGAAAAATACCCGGCAGCAGGCTGAGTTGCTTTACGGAATAAATGGGTTTAAGCCCGGCTATTACAGGAACATCAATACCGGCAGCCCGGCAATTTGCCACAAAATCATAATAGCGACTATTGTCAAAAAACATTTGTGTAGCTATATATTCTGCACCGCTGTCAATTTTTTCTTTCAGATACGAAATGTCCAAATCCTTATTGGGCGACTCGAAATGCTTTTCGGGATAGCCGGCCACACCAATACAAAAATCCGTTTTTCCGCCATCAATAATATCTTCTTCAAGATAATGCCCTTTGTTTAGTCCTATTATTTGCTCCACCAATTCTTTTGCCCGGCGATGTCCCTGCGGATGCGGCGTAAATGATTTTTCATTTGCAGGTGCATCACCTCTAAGCGCCAGCACATTATTGATACCGAGAAAGTGCAGGTCAATCAGTGCATTTTCCGTTTCCTCTTTGGAAAAGCCGCCGCAAATCAAATGCGGCACGGCATCCACCTGGTATTTATTGCGGATAGCGGCACAAATGCCCACTGTTCCGGGGCGTTTACGAATTTCCACCCGGTCAAAAGTGCCATCGGGTCTTTTCCGGAAGATCTGCTCCGCCCTGTGGTAGGTTACATTAATAAATGCCGGGCTGAACTCCATCAGGGGGTCAAGAATATGATAAATATGATCAATAGTCTTTCCCTTAACTGGTGGCAAAACCTCAAAAGAAATCAATGTGCGATCTGCCTGTGCAATATGCTCGGTTACCTTCATAAACAGTATGGAGTTAAGTCAAAATGCAAAAATCAACAATCAAAATATAAGATAGCCTGGAACGCAAAAACAACAGCATAAAAATCAGCGTATGCAGATCATTTGTTCGTGGATGGCAGGGATACACGGTCGTGTGTCTCTACAATTGCCGCACCATTATTTGCTCAGGTGCATGCTACGCTCTTTATACAACTGCCGGAACCAGGGGTCACGCAGGTCTTTTATAAAGCGTATGGCTTCTCCGGTACTTTTCATTTCAGGCCCTAATTCCTTATTCACATTCGGAAATTTGTTGAAGCTGAAAACAGGCTCCTTCACGGCAAAGCCTTCTAAGTTTTTCTCTATATTAAAATCCTTCAGCTTGTATTCACCCAGCATGATCTTGGTAGCAATATTCAGGTAAGGCACGCCATAGGCTTTCGCAATAAAGGGCGTAGTACGGCTTGCACGCGGATTGGCTTCTATCACATAGACCTTTCCGTCTTTAATGGCATATTGAATATTGATAAGCCCTTTAATATTCAGTTCCAAAGCAATTTTACGGGCAATGTCAATCATTTCCTGCACTTCCAATGTGCCTAAGTTAAACACCGGCAATACGGAATGGCTGTCGCCGCTGTGAATGCCCGCCGGCTCTATATGCTCCATAATGCCCATAATATGAATATCCTCTCCATCACAAATAGCGTCAATTTCCGCTTCCTGGCAGCGATCCAGAAAATGATCAATCAGTATTTTATTGCCGGGCAGATGTTTCAGCAGGCTCAATACGCTTTTTTCCAATTCATCATCATTAATCACAATGCGCATTCTTTGTCCGCCCAATACATAAGAAGGACGTACCAAAACCGGGTAGCCCACCTCATTGGCTACTTCAATAGCATCGTCTGTGGAATAAGCCGTACCGTATTTGGGATAAGGAATATTCATGGCTTTCAGCATATCGCTGAAGCGCCCGCGGTCTTCCGCAATATCCATATCATTAAAGGAAGTGCCGATGATCTTAATTCCCTTTTCATGCAAGCGTTTAGCCAGCTTAAGAGCAGTCTGGCCGCCGAGCTGCACAATGACACCTTCCGGTTGCTCCAGTTCAATAATTTCCCAGATATGCTCCCAGTAAACCGGTTCAAAATAAAGCTTATCGGCAATGTCAAAGTCGGTAGAAACCGTTTCCGGGTTACAATTGATCATGATGGCCTCATAGCCGCATTCCTTTATGGCCATCAGGCCGTGGGTACAGCAGTAGTCAAATTCGATACCCTGACCGATACGGTTGGGGCCACTGCCTAATACGATAATTTTCTTTCTGTCGGAAGGTATAGATTCGTTGTGGAGCATTGTTTTAGTTCAATAAAAATAATTAGTTTTTGCATCCGAAGATCAGAGATGGACAACAAAGGTGTTGCCGGCGTCCGGCAAGCTCCGAAATGGCAGGCAAAAGTAAAGATTTTGAAGTAAAATGAATAATGAAAAAAGACAATTCTCAATTTTCTGTATAAGGAAGCGGGTCTTTAAGCTGTATCGTTGTATGCAGTTGCTGCCCGTCCCGCTCTACAACAATTTTAATGAGACGATCTTCCTTCGAGCTGAGTACCTGGTAGATATTTTCCAGGCTAAGCCTGTTGACCTGTATGCCATTTAAAGCAATCAGCACATCGCCCTCCTGTAGTCCGGCAAGATCAGCCGGCGATCCTTTTCGTATTCCTGCAATGCTGTAAGAAGGCTTTAGCTGGAGCTGGTACTGAAACCTGCTGGGTGCATTATATACCGTAGTACCAATATCGCCGTTCAGCTCATTGCTGTTATAAGGCGTTTCCACTTGCATTTTCACTAAGCTCTCCGACCATTTCATACCATCATGCCGCACTTCAATACCGCTCATGTTGAACCGGAAAGGGTAGTTAAAATACCGGTTTTTCCGGTAGTAAAAAGTCTTTCCCGGATAATCCATAATAATGTGAAAACGGGATAAAATTTCCGCACCGAGGGAGCCGGCACGGTCGTTAACCGTTGCTATATAAGCAATGGAACGCAGATCCGGCATGGCTGCAATGGGTTTGTATAAAATGTTATTGCCTATTTTGATAGAATGAATACGTCCGCGGCTGCCCCTTATATCCCCATTAAAACCGCGCCCGAGGTAATCATCTATTTCCGGGCTTTGAAAATGAAATCCGGGAACCACGCCCGGAAATATCCAGACGGCATCAGCATTGCCGATATCAATAAGCATCTTGACCGGGACATAGGTATTGTTGACATAAATTTCCGCTTCCGTATAAGGCTTGTTATTCTCCAGCGTAAAAGGCAGACTATCGAATCGGTTGTCCAGGTTTCTGACCGCATGAATATCGCGATAGACATATATCTTACGGGCTACATAGTCTATTTCCACCGGATAGTTTTTAAAGAAATCATAGCCTATTATACCATTGACCGATACGCCGAGATGCGCCGAAAAATTGAAATCCTCATTCAGTACAATGTAAATGGTATGGCTGGTATCCGTATAATAATCGCCGATGCTAAGGTGGTTATTTGCCGAAGCCAGACTCTCCACATCATTACTGCCACCCAGACCATTAAAGCGCATTTTCCTCACCTGGTTAAAATTTACCGACTGATCATCCGTACTGAACAGCAGCGTATGCCCCACCCCCGAATCGAGGATGAAAGAAAGCGACACGCCATTGAGCTGTACAGGAAGAATGATGATATTATTGACTAATTGAAAAGGAATGACTAAGCGGTTGTTGTCCTTCATCTGAAAACCTGCAAAGGACTGCATATGCAGCATACAACATATCCCGATGAGCCAGCTCACTTTCATGGATTGAAATTAGGGAAAATTATGATGGCTGCAAGAAAATATTATACTTTTCCCCGGATTAATGAAAAAGATGAGCCATGCTGTTGCATAGTATTAATCCGCCATCATCCGTTAAGGGTAGCTTTTGCAATATTTACAGCAGACTCAGGAAATGCTTTTCTTTTCGAATGTACTGTAGAAATAAGGCGTTTTGGCTTCAAATTCCGCGCTGCAGGTATCCACCATTTTGAATACACGGGTGATACCGAAATCTTTCCTTCTTTTATACACCTCTTCTGCCGAGCAGTCTTTCACTAAGTCAGCAATCTGCTCATCGCTGAATCCCATTTGTTTAGCCTGCCACAAGAGCGCTTCCGGCAGTTTGTCCAAATGCTGATACCCCCTGATTTCCTGTTCTAATTTCACCATATCCTGAATCTGGTAGAGGAACCAGCGGTCTATTAGGGTCAGCTCCCTCAGTGTTTTGATGGAAATGCCGGCTTCCAAAGCTTCTTTGATCCGGAATACCCTGTCCCAGGTCGGGCGCTTGAGGTAATCCATCAGCTCTTCCGGCCGCATCTTACTGCGGCTGATAGAAGCCAGTCCTACGGCATTATTCTCTAAGCTCTGACAGGCTTTTTGCAAGGCTTCAGGGAAAGTACGGCCAATGGCCATAACCTCACCAACGGATTTCATCTGCAATCCTAAAGTATCGTCAGCACCCTTGAACTTGTCAAAATTCCAGCGAGGCATTTTCACAATAACATAATCCAATGCCGGCTCAAAATAAGCCGAAGTAGTTTGCGTGATCTGGTTTTTCAGCTCATCTAAATTATAACCTACGGCCAGCTTGGCAGCGATCTTGGCAATCGGGTATCCCGTAGCTTTGGAAGCCAATGCCGATGAACGGCTCACACGCGGATTGATCTCAATGGCAATAATCTCTTCCGTTTCGGGATTCAGGGCAAACTGCACATTACAGCCTCCGGCAAAATTACCCAGGTCGCGCATCATGCGGATGGCCGTATCGCGCATAAGCTGAAAAGCCGTATCGCTTAGGGTCATTGCCGGCGCCACGGTGATGCTGTCTCCCGTATGAATGCCCATCGGGTCAAAATTTTCCACAGTACAGATGATCACCACATTATCGGCCATATCCCGCAGCAGCTCCAGCTCAAATTCTTTCCAGCCCAATACTGCTTTTTCCACCAATACCTCATGTATAGGCGATGCTTTCAGGCCGGCATCCAATGCGGCATCTAATTCCTCTTTTTCCTTTACAAATCCCCCACCCGTTCCGCCTAAGGTATAAGAAGGACGAATCACCAAAGGAAGGCCTATACCCTGTGCAAATTCCTTACCTTCCAATAAAGAGTTGGCTATACGTGCCGGGGCTACCGGAATGTTCATTTCAATCATCCAGTTGCGGAACAGTTCGCGGTCTTCGGCCTTATCAATGGCTTTCAGATCCACACCGATCAGGCGGACATTATATTTATCCCATATCCCCAATTCGCCGGTTTCCTTAGCCAGGTTAAGCGCTGTTTGTCCGCCCATAGTAGGCAGTACGGCATCAATCTCGTTTTCTTCTAAGATTTGCTCAATACTTTCCGGTGTCAGCGGCAGGAGATATACCTTGTCCGCTACAATAGGATCGGTCATGATGGTGGCGGGATTGCTGTTGATCAGCGTTACCCGGATACCCTCTTCTCTAAGGCTTCGGGCCGCCTGGGAACCGGAATAGTCAAACTCACAGGCCTGGCCGATAACAATCGGACCCGAGCCGATAATCAGTACGGATTTTATGGAAGTATCTAATGGCATAATGTAATAATGAAGATGGAAAAGCAACGAACCGGTAGTTCATACGCTGCGCAAAAGTAAAGAAGAAACAGGAAAAAACGGCATCCGTATATATTGAATTTATTGTGTTAAATTTGCGAGAATGGATATCCTCAATACCTGATCTCGTCATTATGCAAATAAAAATAACATTATCCGCACTGACTCACAAGCCGCTGCTGCCCGTTAATTATTCCTACCCGCTTTCCGCAGCCATTTATCGTATTATATCTAAAGGCAATGCGGCGTATGCCGAATTCCTGCATGAAGAAGGCTATGGAAAAGGTTTTAAATTTTTCAGTTTCAGCCAGCTTCAATGTAATTTCCGGGTAGAAGGCGACCGCTTCCACTTATTACAAAACGAAGCCGTTTTTAAGATCGGCTTTCATTTGCCGAAGGCTATGGAAACCTTTGTAAAAGGATTGTTTCAAAGTGAACAAATTGATATTGCCGATAAAAAATCCAAAGCGGTTTTCCGGGTGGTATCGGTAGAAAGTTTGCCGGATCCTTTGCAAAGTTTCAAAGAAAATGAGATAGTACATGTGCAACTTAATCCTTTGTCACCTGTAGTTGCCGGACTGCGAACGGAGGACGGAAAGTATCGGTTTCTTTCCCCTGAACAGCCTGATTTTTCGGAAAGCCTGATCTTCAACTGGCGCAGTAAGATATCGACTTGTTTTGATGAAGCTGCGGCTGCTGCAGCTTTGTTGATGATGGAAGTAGCGCCGATGAAAACGCTCTTTAAATCCCGTTTAATTACTATCAAGGCGGACACAGCCGAAGAAACAAAGATCAGGGGCTGGATGAATTTCGGGTTAAAAGTGACGGCAGAAAAACGGTTTACGGCGTTGCTGCTGAATACGGGAGCAGGGGTTTATAATGCGCAGGGAATGGGCTTTGTGGAGATCGTTAAGAAAATGACATAACGGAAAATAAAATGAGAACAATATTATTTTAATTCAATAGCTATACGAAAGTGGTTCTTCGTCATTATCTGTGGATTTGAAAGAATAACTTACTATTGCTGAATAGAGGCTTTATATGTGAAACTTAGTGTCTTCGTGGCTAATTTATCTTGCTCTGTACAAATCAACAGAAGAATTTCCACTAACTTTGACGAAGAACACTGAAAAGTGTTATACTAGTCAATAAGGGAAAATAAGAAAAAAGCCGTAAGCTTTAGGCTTACGGCAGGTGTAGCATCAGAACTATGAACTACTATCTAATTTCAATTCAATAGTTGTACGATTAAAAGTTCAAAGTTGATGTATTTGCATATAGAGGTGTGTGATTGAGGCAAAACTAAAAAAAAATTAGGTAAAACAATTTTTATGAACTACTATCTATGAAATGAAAATATTTTCTTATCTTTGCTCAAAGTAAATTATTTTGAGTATGATGGTGTATGTAAATGATGATGGTTATTTAATGGAGGATACGGACTTTATTCCCTATGTTATTTGGCTTATTACGCAGGTTAGATCTGAAAATGGAGATTGGGGGGCAGTGTTAAGCAGTGACTTTTGGGGAGAGCAACTTTTATGCCCTCAAATATTAATTGATATCAAAGAACTTATCAAATGAGTAATCTTAAAATAGAAAAAACAGGAAACTTCTGGATTGATAATGGGATTGTCGGGTTGTATAGGACACTTTGCAACTTAGAATACGATGATATTTGCGAAATTACTGCTAATGGATTGGAATTGCTTTTTGATGATGACCACCAATTAATAGAAGCATTAAACAAAGCAAGAACAGAAGTCGTAACAAAATATTTAAAGAAGACCGGAAATTTCGGGTGGATTTATAAAGATTCACGTTTTGAAGTGTATGAACGTACGGATTTCAGAATGCACCTGAAGCCTTTTTTTACAGGGAAAACGCCTAAGACAGAGGGTGCTTTATTAATCCCTGAAGCAAAAGATAGCGAGCTTGGTGGAAAAGGCAGAAGAATGACGGTTTCTGAATATGTGGAATTTCAAAAATTCAAAGATGAAAATGCAGGTAGAATGGAAAACAACAAGAAGCTTAAAATTGAAAATAAAGGATTTTTAAACACCCCTCCATCTTATGAAATTGGAAATGATTTTGATTTAAGCTTTCTTGAAGCTGGTAAAAAGATATGTTCGTTTAGCGGAAGAGGATACAAGCTTGCTGACACAGTTACAGGAATGGATTACCCATTTCTTACCGGAAAAAGCGGGGAATTGAACTTTTCTTCTTTTTTGGAAGGGAAGCCCCAATTGTCAACATTCTATTCATTTATTGCCTTGTTTTCATTTTACAACTTGAACTACTTGTTACAAGGAGATATGAAGCATTATTTTGTACTTTATGATGGAAATCTTGAGTCATTATCAGAATTGCTAAACACCATAATTGTTAATGTGGAACAATTATCTAAACCTGATTGGAGCAGTTTTGAAACAGAGATTATGGGAACTGAGTATGAATCGGAAGCTCTGTTCAATTTCTTGCTATCAATTTACAGTCAGTTGAAGTCAGATTTTGAAGAAGAAAAATATGATGAAGGAAAACTGTTTACAAAGTCGGTATTTACATTATCGAATGATGGCAATATTTTTAGGGATGTAAAAGAATATACTTCTCTGACCTATTTGTTCAACCTGTTTGAAACCTTTGAATTTGGAGAACAAGACCAAAGCTACTATACCCACTTCAAAAACTTTGTAAAGCATTTTACACAACGACTGGACAGCGGAAAATATGATACGACGTGGAGAGATAAACTATGTAATGCCATTTTAAACTTCAGGTCTGTTGCAAGTATAGTTGAAAACTATCTTGGAGAGGTTAAGGTTAAAGAAGAAAAAGGAAGTATCCCTTATTTAGATAAAATCCTTCTTATTTACAATCAAAAAACAAATAATAAAATGAATGCAGATTTAGTAAAGCTATGTCAAAACATTGGCATAAACATCGGCATCTATTCCTATGCCGAAAAGGACAGGAGCTGCTTGTATTCCCTTAGAAATGCAAAAAGCAGAGTGGAATTTCTGAAAGCACTTGAATTAATTCAATTCAGAATTATGGAAAGCGACAAAGTTCAGGACCAGTATAAAACAAAAAATTATCAGGACTTTTTTACTAATCTACCGGACGGAAGAGACTGGGAAGAAATGAAATCTATGGTAAGTATTTTCTCAATGAATAGCTATCTGTACGAAAAGCAAAAAACAAACAAAGAAGAAAAGAAATAATTTCATAACCTCAAAATAGAAATAAAAATGAATAATCAAAATACACCAAACTGTCTAAATATATCTTATATATTCAAAACTTCATTGGGTAGTATCAATGGAAGCTGGACAGAAGGAAATGTAAGCACAGTAAAGAAAATAACAACTCCCAATGGAGAGCAAATCCCTTATGTTTCCGGGCAAAGCCTGAAATATCAAATCAGAAAAGCCTGGAAAGAAATGGGGCTAAGCGATTTGCTTTCTGATGTAAAGCAAGCTGAAAAGAAAGTTGGAGTTGATTTTACCGCAGGAGAACCCAATAATTATCTTGATGATGATTTGCTGGGTTATATGATTGCTTCTTCCGGCGAAAACAGGAGAAGAACAGCCGTAGTAAGAACCTCTGCTGCTATTGGTATATTCCCGTTTAAAAATGACAGGGATTTAGGAACAAAATCCAAGGAACAAACAGGAGGAGATGTATCTTCAGGAGGAAATATTTTTGAAACAGAGATTTATTACAATTACTTCCGGGTCAATTTCTTAATTGAATTGGATAGGCTGGGTGTTTATCAGGATTTTGAATTAGCAAAATCGGTAAAAGGGAAAGTACAAAATCTGACGATTGAGCAAAAAAGAGAAAGGCTAACTCATCTCTTAACTGCTATTTCGAATATTTGGGGAGGAGGAAAGCAGTCTAGATTGTTGACCGATATGTCGCCCAAGTTTTTAGCTATCACTTTGCAAAATGCCAAGAATCCAATCTTTCTGGAAACATTAACGCTGTCTGAAAATGAAGAATTGAATACAAAAGCAGTGAAGGAAGTATTGGAAGGAAATAGCTCAATAGTTCAAGATAGCTTCATCGGCGTACAATCCGGTATTTTTAAAAATGATGTTTCAGCAGATTTGTCTGATTTTAAACCTGATACTATTCAAAATACTTTTAATAGCGTGTTAAAGTTTGTTAAAACGTTAATTTTTTAGGTATGCGATTTTTAAAAATTAAATGCCAGGGATCTTTTAACTCTTACAGACAACCGGATTTTCATACTTACCATAAGACCTTGGCATTGCCACCCAAAACCACTATTGCCGGACTTATGGGTAGTGCCTTAGGCATATCTCCGACAGAAGTAAATGAAGAATGGCTGCTTACAGAACGGTTTAAGATGGGAATTGTAGGAGCTGCTAACGGGCAAGCAAATGACCTCTGGCAAATACGTAAATATGAAAGTAAGCAGATTAAGGCATATCAAACGGGAAAAGAATCTACACCATACAAAACCGCTGTGATTGTAAGAGAGCTGCTTTATCAAAGTAAGATTACGCTCTATCTGCATTTTGAAAATAGTGATGATTATGATTTGCTAAAGCAAGCATTTCAGACACCTAAATGGGCATTATCTCTTGGCAGGGAAGATGAGCTGATAAAAGTTATTTCTGTTGAAGATGTCGAGTTCAATATAATTGAAGAAGAACATAGGCTAAAAGAAACGGTTGTTGCTGGGGATTTAGTGGAGTTAAATTATCGTCCACAGATTGATGCCGGTTTTTCAGGAAATATATTAAGCGTTGCTCCCAAAACGGTTAGTCTCCCGGTTTCATTTATAACTCAAAAAGACTCCGAAGTCAGGGCAGCCAATGAATTTAAAAAATTCACATTCATAGGAAGCTTGCCTATTCTTATGGAAGGGCAGGCATTTTGGGATGAATCAGACAATGTGTTTTTCCAAATTTTTTAGATGTTTAAGTACGACAAAATATTAGCTAAATCAAATCCTGAAATTACACTTATACAGCATATAATAGACTGTTTAAGTGTTTTTCCAAAAGTCATTTTCTGGAAAGCGAAGCTTATCGACCTAATGACAGAAAAATACGGGATCGATAGAGATTTTTTGATTACCCGGCTGTTTCTTACAGTAGCCTTCCACGACATTGCAAAGGCAACTGTAAGCTTTCAATCTAAAATTCGAAAAGAAAAATTTAAAGGCAAAGAATCACACGCGTTAAGTTCTGTTTCATTTCTATTTACATTGATTGAAAACACTCCTTTAATTTATTTTAAAGACGTTCCCTATTACCCGGAACTGATGAGTATTGCCACACATCATAGCAAATTGCACAAAGGCATATTTGATGATTATGACGAAAGAGCCTTAAAAAATGAATTTGCAGATGAGCCCTTTTTTAACAGCTATTTTGAGATGGTAAATGAACAGGCGGCGATCCGAAATATTCCTAATTGGATTAAGATTGCTTTTGATAAGCGTGCATTTGAAAGACACCCGAGGAAAATCCTGAAATTTGATATTATCAAGAAATTTGACAAAGATCCTTATAAATACGACAAATCTAATAAAGCACGAGATTTATTTTTATTGTTCAAATCTGTTCTTCACTATTGTGACTGGATTGCTTCTTCCGGGAATTTAGGATACCAATATATTAGTAATACTGACAATGATGCTATAACTAAAAATATGCTTTCCTCTGGAAAAGGCTTCAAAATGTGGAGCGATTTTCAATTAAAAAGTGCACAAGCTTGTAGAGAAAATATTTTTGTACAAATATCAACCGGGCAGGGAAAAACAGAAGCTGCCGCACTATGGGCAACAAATAACAATACTTGTCAAAAGATTATTTTTCTGCTCCCGACGATGGTTACAACCAATAAAATGTATAAACGAATGAAGCATTTTTTTGGTAGTCATGAAGTGGTGGGATTGTCTCATAGTGCCGCTCAATATTATCTTCAGGAAGATGATGATTTTTCTGGTGATGATATTCGCAAACACACCTTATATAATCGAACCTTTTTTAAGCCGGTTACGGTAGCCACGGTTGACCAATTAATTTACAGCTTCTTCAATTGGGGGCATTGGGTGATGACCGGAGCTGCAAGCTACAATGCCAAAATTGTTATTGATGAGATTCATATTTATGATGCGTACACCTTTGGCTTATTACTGCAAACTATTGAATGTATCAAACCATTCAATACCCAGTTTGCAATAATGAGTGCCTCTTTGCCCAATGTATTGAAAACGGAATTGGAAAAAGTGCTGCCAGATTATACTTTAATACAAGAACCGGCTCACGATGAAAAGCAAAGGCACTTGATTGAAGTTAGAGATTCTTTAATTGAAAATAATATTGAAGATATTAGGAAGCACTTTTATAATAAAAGAAAAGTTTTAGTAGTCTGCAACACAATAGCTAAAGCAAGGGAAATATTCAATGCTTTGAGTGATATTTCGAATGAAGATAAAATGCTGTATCATTCGCAGTTTATTTTGTTGGATAAAAAAACAAAAGAAGATATTTTAGAAAATACAGGAAAAAAAGATAGTGGGTATATTGCTGTTTGTACACAAATTGTTGAAGTAAGCCTTGATATAGATTTTGATGTGCTGTTTACCGAAAATGCACCTATTGATGCGATTATCCAAAGGCTTGGTAGAGTCAATAGGAAAGGTTTGATACAAAGCAGAATACCTGAATGGCAGTTTGCACCGGTAATTATTACTCGAGAATCTGAGCAAAGCAGGAAATATGTATATAAAGACTTAGATAATGTTTTATCTGAAACATATTCGTGTGTTTCAGCGAAAGCCAATCAGCATTCTGGCAACCTTAAAGAGAAAGATTTTAGAGAATTGGTGAACAGTATTTATACGGAAGAAGCATTAGGACAAAAATATTTTGAAGAAATTAAATCTGGTAAAAGCTTCGTAAAAGAGGTATGGCAAAGCGTATTGAAAAATGTTTTTACGCTAAATATAGAAGATGCAAAGCTGAATGAAATATCATCCCGGAAATCAGATTATGTTACTGTTGAAGCGGTTGTTTTAAAGCACTTTCAAGAAAGGAACTTTAATGAAGCTGTGGTCAATAAACAATTTGACTTGCTGAGAGAATACTCCCTAAAAGTACCTATTCATATTGCAAGAAAACATAAAAATGGAATGGTTGATGAAACCAATATTTTTATCATTGATTTAGGATACGATGAATTTACTGGATTGCATTTAAAATCAGATGATTCAAATATTGTTTAACTATATTTAATACTCTTTGTAGAAAAATAAGCAATTGCAAGAAAAAGATCTTTATTCAAAAGAAGTACAATGAAATGCCCCCGATTATTATCTTCCGGAGCCAATAATAAGGTTATTGTTTTAAATGAAACGGAGGTAGGCAAATTATTTACCGGCGATACCAGATCGGATATTGGTTCAGAGGCGGAGAAAATGCGCTTTGCTAATCAAATTAATGACTTGGTTGTAAAATTTAAACGCCTTGAGTTCAATAAAGAACTCCAGGCTGAAATGCTGGTAATGGAACGCATCTACCCATTAGATTTCAGAGCTTATGAAGTAGAGCGAAGGGAACTATGGCTTGAAGTTTTTTGGGACGATATATTTCAACTGCATAAATCAGGTTTTGTTCACAGGGATATTAAACGCCCTTCTAATCTTACAGGCCTGGCGTTTGATAATATCCTTTTGACAGAATCGGGGCTTCGGTTAATAGATGTAGGGATTTCAGCTATAAAAGAGAAGGTTGGAGAGCAAATCTTTCAAAAATATGTCGAAGTAGAACATGCAGCATTAAAAGAGTTTGAAGAATATTTCCTACACAGATGACCATCAACGCCACACTCATCAATCTTTACAAAGTATGCCCGCGGGAATGTTGGCTGCATGCCAACGGCATACGGATGGAGGCGACTTCCGACATTGTTGCCGATGGTAAACTGCTCCATGAAATCAGCTACCCGCAACGACCGGAAAGATATACTGAAGTTGAATTGTCCGCAACATACCATGACATCGGATTATCAGGAAAGATAGATTTCTATGATGCCAAAGAAAAGATCATTCACGAAATCAAACGCAGCAATAAAGTAGAAACGGCACATGAATGGCAGGTGAAATTTTATATCTGGCTATTGACATTAAACGGTATTGAGGGCGCAAAAGGCATCCTGGAGTATCCGACATTGCGGGAACGGAAAGAAGTTGTTTTTACCGAAGCCGACAAAGACTATTTGCAGCAAGCGGTTAGCGAGATTGCAGCAATAATCGCAGATGAAAACTGTCCGCCGGTTATTCATGCGAAGATTTGTAAAAGTTGTAGCTATTATGAATTGTGTTATGTAAACGAAGTATGAAAAAAACCTACTACCTCTTCAATCCCGGCCGGATGAGCCGCAAGGACAATACCCTGAAATTTACACCGGTGAATGAACAGGGTGTGGAAGGTCAGCCCAAGTATATCCCTGTAGAAGGGGTGAGCGATTTGTATTGTTTCGGAGCGCTGGATGCCAACAGCGCTTTGTATAATTTTCTGGGAAAGGAAAAAATTGCCGTTCACTTTTTTGACTATTACGAACATTATACCGGAAGCTTTTTGCCTAAGGAATATTTGCTGGCCGGTAAAATGCAGATAGCGCAGACCAAACATTACATGGCGAAAGCGAAAAGGGTACTTATTGCTCAGAAATTTATAGAAGCTGCGGCATTCAATATGCTCAAAAACCTGAAATATTATCAAACCAGGGGCAAAGAGCTGGAAGCAATAATCGGTACGATAGAACGCTATGCCGGTGGCATCCCTGCAACAACTGATATTGAAGAGTTAATGGGATTAGAAGGAAATATCCGGCAGGTGTATTATGATGCATTCGACCTTATCCTGAATGACTTTGCGATGAATGGGCGCAGCAAACAACCACCCAAAAACGAGGTCAATGCGTTGGTGTCCTTTGGCAATATGATGTGCTACAGTCTTTGCCTGGGGCAGATTTATCATACCCAACTCAACCCCACTATCAGTTTTCTGCATGAACCGGGATACCGGAGATTTTCATTAGCATTGGATCTTGCTGAAGTATTCAAACCCATCCTGGTGGATCGGGTTATTTTCAGGGTATTGAATAAAAAAGAAATTCAGGCAAAAGATTTTGATACGCGGCTCAATAGTGTTGTTTTAAAAGATGCCGCCCGTAAAACTTTTGTCCGGGCATTTGAAGAACGATTAAATGAAACTATTAAACACAGAACGCTCAACCGCAGTGTAAGTTATAAGCACTTAGTAAAATTAGAATGTTACAAACTGACTAAACACTTGTTGAATATGGAGGAGTATAAGCCTTTTAAAGCTTGGTGGTAGGAATTGGTGGAGGAAAATTGAAAGAGACATTTAATTTCGATTTGTAAAAAAATAAAAATTAGTTGCACTTAAAAATTGAACCATGTACCTCATCCTCGTTTACGATATCGGCGAAAAGCGTGTAGGCAAAATGCTTAAATTGTGCAGGCAATATCTGAACTGGATACAAAACAGTGTCTTTGAGGGAGAGTTGACTGAAGTAAAGCTGAAGGAACTTTTAGCCAAAGCAAAAACCATTATGCATCCGGAAGTTGATAGTATTATTGTCTTTAAAAGCCGGGATGAAAAATGGTTGGAAAAGCAGGTAATAGGCGTAGAGAAAAACAGTTTAGATAATATTTTGTAGTTGTCGGAGCATGAGTGTTCCGTTAACAGAAAGTTCTTTGACATATTGGAAAATCAAAAAACACAGTAGGTACAGGGATTGATCAGGTTGTCGGTGTGCGGGGAAAATCATAGCATTGTATACCGACAACTTTTTTTACTGAAAACAGCGTACATTTGCATACTAACTGCCTGAAAGGCAGATTTTTTTAGTTGTCGTTATGACGACCTTTAATCGAACCAAGTGGAATTGAAATAAAAAAAAGCATACAGGGCGGGGTCGGGTAGTATTAACCTTTAATCGAACCAAGTGGAATTGAAATTCGAACTGATCGAACTCTTCGCACCAGATATGTGTACCTTTAATCGAACCAAGTGGAATTGAAATGCATGATAAAGGAAGTTCCTGAAGATGGATTCCCCTCCTTTAATCGAACCAAGTGGAATTGAAATGCATCCAGCAAGGGCAAACTATTGTCTATACCGGCCTTTAATCGAACCAAGTGGAATTGAAATAGATTTGGCAGACGGATGGCTAAATATTGTCAAGACCCTTTAATCGAACCAAGTGGAATTGAAATTAACCATCCCAAATCCCTGTACTATCCTTATATATACCTTTAATCGAACCAAGTGGAATTGAAATATCGGGTTGCCGCCAAAGAGCCACACTATGCCATTCCTTTAATCGAACCAAGTGGAATTGAAATATAGTTTATTCTTCAAATTCTACATCTAACACATCTCCTTTAATCGAACCAAGTGGAATTGAAATAGGCTGGCGATTTGTGAAGGTGAGGACTCTTGTATACCTTTAATCGAACCAAGTGGAATTGAAATATACTATAGTCGTGGCAAAGCGTTTCGCCATTTGCACCTTTAATCGAACCAAGTGGAATTGAAATAAGGCAAACACAAGGCTTAAAGAGATGAATGAGGCCCTTTAATCGAACCAAGTGGAATTGAAATAGAGTTCATTAATAAGACTGAAGATCTTGAAGCGTTCCTTTAATCGAACCAAGTGGAATTGAAATGCACGTAAGAAAATCAATCCACAATAATGGCAATCACCTTTAATCGAACCAAGTGGAATTGAAATAAAGATGGGTAAGTCTTGGAGGGCTATAGATAACAACCTTTAATCGAACCAAGTGGAATTGAAATAGTAGGATGAGTGTTGCTTTGTCGAGTACATCAGCACCTTTAATCGAACCAAGTGGAATTGAAATAGACAAGAGATAGTTGAGATTCTTAATCTTCTTGTACCTTTAATCGAACCAAGTGGAATTGAAATCCGCCCCGATAGCTTATTGCCGTAACCATGTACGCACCTTTAATCGAACCAAGTGGAATTGAAATTCCATTACCGCGTAATACTGCGTTTGCCTTAAATATACCTTTAATCGAACCAAGTGGAATTGAAATAAAGAATAGTAAGGATGTTTAATGCGATAATTAGGTCCTTTAATCGAACCAAGTGGAATTGAAATATTTTATCTTGGCCGGTGTACAATTCACGGAAAAACCCTTTAATCGAACCAAGTGGAATTGAAATTCCGGGATAATGTCCGCTATCTTTATTCTTTTGCTCACCTTTAATCGAACCAAGTGGAATTGAAATTACACAGGAAGTATCGCATCTGCATCGTCAAGTAAACCTTTAATCGAACCAAGTGGAATTGAAATACAGCAAACATCGAAACGGTAAAATCAAATGCGTCCCTTTAATCGAACCAAGTGGAATTGAAATGGGAATTAAGGGCATCTTTTGCTTCTGAAAGTTCCGCCCTTTAATCGAACCAAGTGGAATTGAAATCTCTTAAAATAAAACTAAAATGTTCAGTATTCCATTACCTTTAATCGAACCAAGTGGAATTGAAATCGGTGAAGCTGATTGTATAGCCCCTGACGGCGTTACCTTTAATCGAACCAAGTGGAATTGAAATAGTATCAGCATTGGACTTTTCTTCACGTAAACAATATCCTTTAATCGAACCAAGTGGAATTGAAATGCCTAATATGGGTATGTACCCACAAGGTTACGCTCCCTTTAATCGAACCAAGTGGAATTGAAATATACGATGTAAGAGGTTGCCCGGCATTGTGGCTTACCTTTAATCGAACCAAGTGGAATTGAAATACAAAAATTGACAACAGGGGCGGCGCACGTCGCTTCCCTTTAATCGAACCAAGTGGAATTGAAATAGGTGTTGATATTCAGGGGTATGGCGGTGCGGTAAACCTTTAATCGAACCAAGTGGAATTGAAATGCCTTAATGCAATATTTAAGAAAGCGGATCCGGCGCCTTTAATCGAACCAAGTGGAATTGAAATACTGATGGAGCTGTAAAATATTTTATCGAAAATAATACCTTTAATCGAACCAAGTGGAATTGAAATTAGCATTAGGCCGGGTTTTCCCAACAACCAAAGCGCCTTTAATCGAACCAAGTGGAATTGAAATCGCTATCAATCCAGCCAATCAGGGCTGTTAAAGTGCCTTTAATCGAACCAAGTGGAATTGAAATACGACCATTAAATGACACAAGTAACAGGCGCGAAATCCTTTAATCGAACCAAGTGGAATTGAAATATAAAAATTGATGATGCTTATGATTTGCCAGATACTACCTTTAATCGAACCAAGTGGAATTGAAATTACCCTGCGAACATGAAATTATAAATGAATATCTGCCTTTAATCGAACCAAGTGGAATTGAAATTTGCAAAAAAGCTGTCGAGCAGCATCGAGAAGAAACCCTTTAATCGAACCAAGTGGAATTGAAATCCGCTATCACATACAGTAGCGGAGCAGCTTCCAACCGCCTTTAATCGAACCAAGTGGAATTGAAATTTACTCATTAGGTTAGGGTTTGGTTGTTTTTGGTTGCCTTTAATCGAACCAAGTGGAATTGAAATTTCTGATGCCTTTTGATGTAATTGCCTTATGCCCTCCTTTAATCGAACCAAGTGGAATTGAAATACAAAACGCAAAAGGAGTGGTTAGACGACCGTCAAACCTTTAATCGAACCAAGTGGAATTGAAATTATCAGAATATAGCAACCAATAATTTAACCATCCCATCCTTTAATCGAACCAAGTGGAATTGAAATGCAAAGGGTTTCAGCATATTCTTAAAAATAAATTGGCCTTTAATCGAACCAAGTGGAATTGAAATACAAAGAAGGTGTCTGCTATTTCAGCGATCCTTTCTGCCCTTTAATCGAACCAAGTGGAATTGAAATTTAAATATATTCAGAAATGGTTTCCCGGCATTGTTGCCTTTAATCGAACCAAGTGGAATTGAAATGTAGGGAATGGGCGTACTATTAGGCGGCCCCACGCCCTTTAATCGAACCAAGTGGAATTGAAATCAATCTGCAAATACCGTATTTGCTGCCCCTAATGGTCCTTTAATCGAACCAAGTGGAATTGAAATTTGTGATGTTCGGGCGGGGCACTTCGTTTTATCGTTCCTTTAATCGAACCAAGTGGAATTGAAATAAATACACAGCATGAAAAACCTAATATTTCTTACTTTTCCTTTAATCGAACCAAGTGGAATTGAAATTTACAATTCTATTTGCGGTACTCTACGGCTGCGCTCCTTTAATCGAACCAAGTGGAATTGAAATAAGCTGGTGCATTTGGTAGTATTGCTGCTGTCATCAACCTTTAATCGAACCAAGTGGAATTGAAATTTTAGCATCCAAGGGCTATGCAGCCAAAACCGTAAATCCTTTAATCGAACCAAGTGGAATTGAAATATAATCTTAATTACCTTCTCATGTTTAGGCTTCCTCCCTTTAATCGAACCAAGTGGAATTGAAATTCTTTAAGAATAGCGCTTGTTATTTCCTGTCGAAACCCTTTAATCGAACCAAGTGGAATTGAAATATGATCTCTTTCATGTTTGTGCTTCTAACTGCTGCGCCTTTAATCGAACCAAGTGGAATTGAAATAACCAGGTGTTAGCTTCTGCAAGTTGTACGTCAGACCTTTAATCGAACCAAGTGGAATTGAAATAAAGAAATAGGCTGGAATAGCAAGCCGGAAGGATCGCCTTTAATCGAACCAAGTGGAATTGAAATTGCAAAACAAAAGAGCAGCTAAGGTCTGTTAATGTCCCTTTAATCGAACCAAGTGGAATTGAAATACGATTGCGAACTGGAGCGAAAAAAGGTGCCGCTACCTTTAATCGAACCAAGTGGAATTGAAATTTTTAAACACAAATAATATGGAACCAAACACACAACCCCTTTAATCGAACCAAGTGGAATTGAAATATTCTTGCTTTTACAATTTCTTCCAGAACCTTATCCCCTTTAATCGAACCAAGTGGAATTGAAATATAACGGTTGGTGTGCAAAAAGACAAGCTTACCGGCCTTTAATCGAACCAAGTGGAATTGAAATAGAAAATACAGCGTGAAAAATCACAACATAAAATACCCTTTAATCGAACCAAGTGGAATTGAAATCCGGCTGGTGGCAAACGCATCGGACATAAGTCACCCTTTAATCGAACCAAGTGGAATTGAAATGGAGTATCTTGGATTTGCCTTTCCTCAGACTGTTACCCTTTAATCGAACCAAGTGGAATTGAAATAATGGGAAGATGACTATGCTTATGCCCATGAGCTTCCCTTTAATCGAACCAAGTGGAATTGAAATACCTCACAAAAGCTTATAGCATCCCAATACCCCAACCTTTAATCGAACCAAGTGGAATTGAAATATAAGCCAATATGGTATAATAACCACCAGACGGAAATCCTTTAATCGAACCAAGTGGAATTGAAATTATATCTGTCCTCGTTTTCTATCGGGAACAGCCCTGCCTTTAATCGAACCAAGTGGAATTGAAATCAATTAAAAAATTTATGACAAATCATTATTACGCCACCTTTAATCGAACCAAGTGGAATTGAAATTGCTTTCGAGACTTGAGCAAATGAAAGATAAAGATGCCTTTAATCGAACCAAGTGGAATTGAAATATTAGGCGCCTTACATGTGCACCGGCTTGCCGTTGACCTTTAATCGAACCAAGTGGAATTGAAATACCATTATTCTTTCATCGTCACTTAATACCTCCCGACCTTTAATCGAACCAAGTGGAATTGAAATATCGTTGACAGCTCTTCGAATATCCGGTACAAATAACCTTTAATCGAACCAAGTGGAATTGAAATACAACAAATGTTTTATCAAGTTTTAAAATTTCAATCCTTTAATCGAACCAAGTGGAATTGAAATAAAGAAATAGGTTGGAATAGCAAGCCGGAAGGATCCCTTTAATCGAACCAAGTGGAATTGAAATATAGAAAATATTACCGCACCAAATAATTGACATGTACCTTTAATCGAACCAAGTGGAATTGAAATTCAATGTAAATCGGCAGCTTTTTTAGCTCTGTATTGCCTTTAATCGAACCAAGTGGAATTGAAATAGATCGGTTTGAAGACTAAAGGCGATTTGCTTATAATCCTTTAATCGAACCAAGTGGAATTGAAATAAGTTTGATACCATGTTTATGCAACGTGATTTGCTTCCCTTTAATCGAACCAAGTGGAATTGAAATCGGCTATCCTGATGAAACAATTGCAGGAAACGGACACCTTTAATCGAACCAAGTGGAATTGAAATATATTTCATTTTGAATGTCCGGAGCCAGTTTTGCTACCTTTAATCGAACCAAGTGGAATTGAAATATCTTTAGATCGGGGCTTTACACTTTATCGGGCAAACCTTTAATCGAACCAAGTGGAATTGAAATATTTTTTGTACACATCATGCTCGATTTCGTCCCGGATCCTTTAATCGAACCAAGTGGAATTGAAATGGGTATCGAAAATGTAGAAGGAGAAACAACAGAAGTCCTTTAATCGAACCAAGTGGAATTGAAATTTTGAGAGAGGGCAATAACCGGAATGTCTAAATCCTTCCTTTAACCGAACCAAGTGGAATTGAAATAAAAATTTTGACTTTACGCTTTCTTTAGAAAAGAAATCCTTTAATCGAACCAAGTGGAATTGAAATATCTTCCCACTTAATCGCAATTAATGATTCTGATTACCTTTAATCGAACCAAGTGGAATTGAAATATTTGGAACAAAGCAAAAAAAGAAAAGGATTAGAAACCTTTAATCGAACCAAGTGGAATTGAAATAAAAAACGAAAGCCTTTATAACCTGATGCTCGATGCGCCTTTAATCGAACCAAGTGGAATTGAAATGGGTCATATACCCGGCATCGTCTAATTCACGTTGACCTTTAATCGAACCAAGTGGAATTGAAATCGGATAATTGCCGGTATGGTGTTTCGATTGCTAAATACCTTTAATCGAACCAAGTGGAATTGAAATACAAAGAAGGTGTCTGCTATTTCAGCGATCCTTTTTGCCTTTAATCGAACCAAGTGGAATTGAAATGCAAACCGGTAACCTACCTGTAAGCAACATGTATTACCCTTTAATCGAACCAAGTGGAATTGAAATGGCAGAAAAAGCAGGTGAAAGAAAAGACACACCAGCCTTTAATCGAACCAAGTGGAATTGAAATAAGCGAAAATGCGACACTATAATGTCTAATGCTTCCCTTTAATCGAACCAAGTGGAATTGAAATATTCATGTTGGCACGATGTGTGTTTTATGGCGTCTTTCCTTTAATCGAACCAAGTGGAATTGAAATCTTACTGACAGTAAGTCAATCGGGGAATTTTTTGAACCTTTAATCGAACCAAGTGGAATTGAAATATATTGACAGTGTGAAAACAGACCCTGTTATGATTACCTTTAATCGAACCAAGTGGAATTGAAATATACTAAGGGGTGTATTTGACATTGAAGAAATTACGCCTTTAATCGAACCAAGTGGAATTGAAATTCGCCGCCGCCATTATTTCCAAACAAGCCGTTAAGGCCTTTAATCGAACCAAGTGGAATTGAAATCTTATAAATTTTAGGTTGGTACCAAAACCACAACTCACCTTTAATCGAACCAAGTGGAATTGAAATGATGCAGCGGAAAGGCAAACCTGATTAACGCTTCTGCCCTTTAATCGAACCAAGTGGAATTGAAATATAATTGATAGCACTGCGGGGCAATCTTTAGCATTCCCTTTAATCGAACCAAGTGGAATTGAAATGGAGTTCCTAAGTAAGGTTGGATTAGCGCCCTCTGATCCTTTAATCGAACCAAGTGGAATTGAAATAATTTGTGTGCTACTTGAACAGTCACACCAAATGACCCTTTAATCGAACCAAGTGGAATTGAAATATCCATTCATAATGCTCATCCAAATGCGCTTCGATGCCTTTAATCGAACCAAGTGGAATTGAAATAGACCTTTTATTACATGCTCTTGATCGCTATACCATCCTTTAATCGAACCAAGTGGAATTGAAATAAATATTATAATGAAAATTATGATGAATGGAGGACACCTTTAATCGAACCAAGTGGAATTGAAATTCCTCATCGTAAGGAATGCTGAAGGGTATTTGCACTCCTTTAATCGAACCAAGTGGAATTGAAATAGACAAGGAAGCCGGAGAGCTAAAGGGGAATTTTACCCTTTAATCGAACCAAGTGGAATTGAAATATATCCGAAGATAAAATAAAGCTAATCCGGCGATCCCTTTAATCGAACCAAGTGGAATTGAAATCAAAGAAAAGAATCAAAAACGCAGACAAAGTGTATGCCTTTAATCGAACCAAGTGGAATTGAAATATTCAAGCGCGGTATTCTTACAATCACATCCAGAAATACCTTTAATCGAACCAAGTGGAATTGAAATGTCAAGGCTCATCTCCAAAAGGCTTTTTCAAAATCAACCTTTAATCGAACCAAGTGGAATTGAAATAAATACCTTGAAAAAAGTGTGTATTGTGAGGAGGACCTTTAATCGAACCAAGTGGAATTGAAATTTTCGGATTAACCACTCTACGGCATCCTCTTTGCTGCCTTTAATCGAACCAAGTGGAATTGAAATGGTTGTAGTTACTATTACCAATGCCAGTACTACTACTCCTTTAATCGAACCAAGTGGAATTGAAATGGAAATTGCCTCAATTATCTAATCGCGAAGTTAATACCTTTAATCGAACCAAGTGGAATTGAAATTTGTTTGCAAGTCAAGTAATGGGAAGTATATGTCCTCCTTTAATCGAACCAAGTGGAATTGAAATAATGTGGAGAATGCTATTATCGCAAAGATTATTAAGACCTTTAATCGAACCAAGTGGAATTGAAATAATGTTGAGGAAACAAAAGATAAATTTAACCGGGAGCCTTTAATCGAACCAAGTGGAATTGAAATGCCCGAAAAACCGCCCTCGCTTTTGGAGGTTATACCCTTTAATCGAACCAAGTGGAATTGAAATATTCCTGCACCTGTATAAAGATTATATAACACTTTACCTTTAATCGAACCAAGTGGAATTGAAATGCTTGAGTTTTCGGTAAGCGATTTCGTCGGTTGATAACCTTTAATCGAACCAAGTGGAATTGAAATAGAAAATGCCTTGCTGCGTGTTCTGCCAGCATCTTACCTTTAATCGAACCAAGTGGAATTGAAATGTTTCTGATCGTCAAAGGCGTTGCCCTGTATAGTGTACCTTTAATCGAACCAAGTGGAATTGAAATTTTATCCGGAACCGGGCTCCGATGTATTGGTGAAGAACCTTTAATCGAACCAAGTGGAATTGAAATCTGTATAAAGGAATTTGCAGAATTGTCCGGGCTTACTCCTTTAATCGAACCAAGTGGAATTGAAATAAAACAACGGGAACCCAAACATCATACAATGTTGAGCCTTTAATCGAACCAAGTGGAATTGAAATCAGCCTAACGCAGGATGGGAGACCAGCCTTGCCAAACCTTTAATCGAACCAAGTGGAATTGAAATGACGCTACATATAAAAGATAATGGCAGAAACATAGACCTTTAATCGAACCAAGTGGAATTGAAATTCCCCATATTGTAAACCGCTTCCATTGTGCTGAAGCTCCTTTAATCGAACCAAGTGGAATTGAAATTAAATTGTCGCTACTTCGAGCGGCGTTAGGTTGATCTCCTTTAATCGAACCAAGTGGAATTGAAATATAACAATAGAAACTCCACTTATTGACACCGCAACACCTTTAATCGAACCAAGTGGAATTGAAATGTTCTGGGCGGCGCTCTACGTGGTGTAGATAAAAATCCTTTAATCGAACCAAGTGGAATTGAAATTCGGAATGTTAAAAGATGATGGTTGGTTTATAAGCCCTTTAATCGAACCAAGTGGAATTGAAATCAGCCCTCTGGTGCAATTTTCCAGGCGTGGAGAATCCTTTAATCGAACCAAGTGGAATTGAAATTTTCAGGCTCTGACTGCATCACATATTCCGAATCTTGCCTTTAATCGAACCAAGTGGAATTGAAATATTGCCGCTAAATATTGTAGTAGGCTCTTACGCTTGCCTTTAATCGAACCAAGTGGAATTGAAATAACTCTGTTACGGTTATGTTGCTGTCGGTTGTAAAAACCTTTAATCGAACCAAGTGGAATTGAAATCCTCTTAACCAAGTAGATGAAGATGCAGTTCCTGAACCCTTTAATCGAACCAAGTGGAATTGAAATAGCTGTATGTCCAACGTGTCCGCTTCGTCCATGCTCCTTTAATCGAACCAAGTGGGATTGAAATAATTAGTACAAAATGGCTAAATGGGCAACATGCAGCCTTTAATCGAACCAAGTGGAATTGAAATCCGGCTCCGGCAATACCGGTACAGCCGCATTTCTTTCCTTTAATCGAACCAAGTGGAATTGAAATAAAGATGAGCAAGGGGCAAATAACCTTCAAAATGGCCTTTAATCGAACCAAGTGGAATTGAAATAAAATATAGTTGGTTATCGGGCGTATCATGTCGCGCCTTTAATCGAACCAAGTGGAATTGAAATTCGGAGGTGTATTGCACAACCTGATCAGCGTTTTTCCTTTAATCGAACCAAGTGGAATTGAAATCATTGCATTTTTTGGGTAGAGATGTGGAAGCACGCCCTTTAATCGAACCAAGTGGAATTGAAATCCCCATAAAGAGTGCAGATCGCATACATATTATTCCCTTTAATCGAACCAAGTGGAATTGAAATGCAGTTGCAAAACTGCGATAAATTCTCCCTTTACGCACCTTTAATCGAACCAAGTGGAATTGAAATTTTTCCACAATGGAAGCTGTTTACAACATGGGAATCCTTTAATCGAACCAAGTGGAATTGAAATAGTCCTGTAAATAACTTCTGCGCGGCAGTAAGCATTTCCTTTAATCGAACCAAGTGGAATTGAAATTTCCATGATTTAGAGCGATACCCGGAATTGACATAACCTTTAATCGAACCAAGTGGAATTGAAATGGCGCCGGAGATATGAGTTATGATGATTTTATTGCCGCCTTTAATCGAACCAAGTGGAATTGAAATTTAGTTCCGGATTATGGACGTACTACTTCACTGAGACCTTTAATCGAACCAAGTGGAATTGAAATTCCAGGAGCCTATATAACTCCTCTACGAGCTCTTTTTCCCTTTAATCGAACCAAGTGGAATTGAAATGCTCTAATCTGTACAGCAGTTCGCTGATTGCCTCCGGCTTTTAATCGAACCAAGTGGAATTGAAATATAACTTTATCCAGGTCAGCTGTGTATCTCTTCTCACCTTTTAATCGAACCAAGTGGAATTGAAATGGGTTGCCCGGAAATTGTCAGGAACAGCACTTGTAACTTTTAATCGAACCAAGTGGAATTGAAATCAAATACACCGACAATACCTTGAGCGCCTGCAGGCCTTTTAATCGAACTAAGTGGAATTGAAATGTTCAGAAAGAAGTGCGTACTGCATGTATATATCCTTCTTTTAATCGAACCAAGTGGAATTGAAATATAATAACAGGCAACCCGTTTCTGCCACCGCCGCCTTTTAATCGAACCAAGTGGAATTGAAATATAATAACAGGCAACCCGTTTCTGCCACCGCCGCCTTTTAATCGAACCAAGTGGAATTGAAATCGCATTACGCCGGCTTTCCATTCTAATACGGCGGTCTTTTAATCGAACCAAGTGGAATTGAAATGTATATTCATAACAGCATGATGCAATACGCGGTCACTTTTAATCGAACCAAATCAGAATGAAAATTTTGATAAAAATAAGCAGCCATACGAAAACACTTAAATTTGGCAATTCATAAAAACCGGAATGCTCATTTATTTAAACACAAAAAAACAAGGTACTAAAAGCAACTATGTCGAAATCATTAAAAAAAGAATTGCAGCAGTTCAGTAAAGAACAACTTATTGAACAAATATCAGACCTTGCCAAAAAGTACCAACAGGAAAATGACTTGTACGGACGGTATTACCCGGATTAATGTGTTGCAGGAAAATGCCCTTTAAAGGAATGATAGGAAAATGATAAACTTAACCTTAAAAGCACTATTCCCCATACATAGTAGCTATAGAATAACTGTTTTACCAATACCCTTTATAACGCTGTTTGTTTTTTCAATTTCATTGTGATACGGTCGCCCGGATATCGGCCTACCTTAGTGCAACATTTTTTAATCTTTTAAAAATTGAGTTATGGAAAATCAACAGCAGCAACGGAACCAGCAACAGCGCATTCAACAATTAGAAGATGTAGCCCGGCATTATACACAGGCTGCAAGCGCGTTGCGCAACCAAAATGAACAGGAATGCGATCAGCACATTCAGCAGGCGCAGCAGGCGGCTACTCAAATCCGCCAGCAAGCCACTACCACCACAAAATAACCGGTTTTATCAATAAAACACGGCAATAATAACCGGGTGAATACCCGTCGCTATTCATCAACAGGAATAGCTTCCGATAAAGAGGAGATGTTATAAGAACGTCTCCTCTTTATATTTTCATCTCATTACCACAGCCTGCCCACCCGGCTTTAGCCGGTATAAAATCATCCTCACAAGATTTTTCCAAAACAAAAAAATAAAAAGATAAAAAAATCTGATGTTTTTTATACTTTTATTCGCTCAATCTGTTATTTTCAGGAGATATTACTGCAAAATAGCCATAGCTAAAAAGAATATATAAATATTTAATACGTATTTTTTACATAACAAAAGCCATTTTATAATTTCCCAATTTTTTAAAAATGAGAAAAGTGCTCGTTGCCATCTTCCTGCTTTTAATTATCACTCCTTTACTGGCTATGGTATATCTGCGGTTTTTCCTTCCCGATGTGGACGTGCCCGCCGTTGAAGTGGACATTACCCCGGAAAGAATCCAACACGGGAAATACCTTGCCAATCATGTAACCGTTTGCATAGACTGTCATTCCACCCGGGACTGGAGCCGTTTTTCAGGCCCCTTAGAAGTGGGTTCCGAAGGAATGGGCGGTCAGCGTTTCGGCAAAGAAGAAGGTTTTCCCGGAACTTTTTATTCCCGGAATATTACGCCTACAAACTTAGAAAACTGGACGGACGGGGAAATTTTCAGAGCGATCACCTCCGGTGTAGATAAGGAAGGCAAAGCGCTTTTCCCGGTAATGCCCTATTTGTATTATGGCACAATGGACAAGGAAGATGTATATGACATCATTGCTTATCTCAGGAGTCTTGACCCTATTGAAAATGAAACTAAAAAGCATGTGATTGACTTCCCCATGGCTTTTATTGTCAATACCATCCCTAAAAAACCAATGTTCAGCAAGAAACCGCCCACATCCGATACTGTTGCTTATGGAGGTTATTTGGTAAAAATTGCCGCCTGCATAGAATGCCATACCCCGGTAAAAAACGGTCAGATCATATCCAAACAGGCTTTCAGCGGCGGAAGATCGTTTACTACGCCCAACGGCATCCTGCGCTCTGCCAATATTACCAGCGATTCGCTCACCGGCATCGGCGCATGGACGGAAGAGGCTTTCGTGGCCCGGTTTAAAACCTATGATAAACCGACAAGAGATATTGATACAATACCCAAAACCGCGATAAATACCATCATGCCCTGGACGATGTACGGAGGTATGGATTCCTCCGACTTAGTCGCTATATACAGGTATCTTCAAACTATCAAACCCATCAAAAACGAAGTGGTGCATTATGAGCTGGCGCATCATGATGTGAAGGATAAACATTAAAAATGTAAACTAACATTCGGGTTATCGTTGATGTAGAAACACACGGCCGTGTGTCTCTACGATGTTGCCGTCGTAATGGCGATTGAGAACGCTCCTGCTCTGCGAAACTTTTAGTTTCGCAGTTTTTATGTTATTGCCTACGGCAATAAATAATACACGCTATTCTGAATTTATAATTCCAAATTATACGAAAGTGAAAGAATAAATAGACCAATATTTTGTATATTGGTCTATTTAGTATTATTTTTGGTCTGCAATAAACATCATATACTATGTCCTATGCTTTATATATACCTGTTAAGGAGACTGTAA
>Ga0206106_100190_pt1 | contig 93336 bp, 93 predicted proteins | sample 1B1ome_FD_148677 | JGI IMG/M metagenome (GOLD analysis project Ga0206106, IMG submission 148677) | Enriched microbial communities from leaf-cutter ant dump, University of Wisconsin, Madison, United States - 1B110A | ecosystem: Environmental > Terrestrial > Nest > Insects nest > Nest dump | place...
GAGCAAATCAGCGAATTCTTTACTCAAACCATAGGAAACATGACCCCAAAGATCATCAAATCTATTTGCGCTTACAGCTATTTTTCTTTAAACTCTTTTTGGTCTGTTTAAAATATCACTATCGTATAATTTCGTGCTTTTTGTGCCTTTCGTGGTAAGAACATAGACACGAATTACACGAAAGAATGAAATGAAATAAATTTCGTGCTTTTTGTAGAGAAAAAACTTTCGTGGTAAAATCAGTCCGCGCCGGATTCGCTGCCGTCGTTCCACTTCATCTGCTCCGGCTGGCGGGCATGTTTTTTAATGATGTCATATACCGGTTTGGTTTGCCCGTAAATGCGGCTGTTGTATTTATTTCCCAAAACAATAATGGTAAAATTATCCTGAACAAAACGATAGAACACCGTATTGTTACCGTGCCACCAACCATTATGATAAATGATTTTATAACCGTCGGGATAGTTCATCATCCGCCAGCCGAAACCATAATTTTTCACCCCGGGTTTCTCGAAAGAGTAGGGAGCATAAGCCAGTTTCAATGTTTTTTCATTCAGCAGGGCTTGTTGGTAAAAGGACTGATCCCAGCGATACAGATCCTCCACTGTGCTGTAAATGCCTTTGTCCCCGTAAACGCCGTCTGCAAACATATCCGGCTCTATCTGCCAGTTGTATTTATAGCTGATGGCCTGGTTAGGATTTTTAGGCTCGGCAGGGTCATACACGAAGGTGTGCTCCATGCCCAAAGGTTGAAAGATAAATTTAGTCATGAATTTCTTGTAGGGCATTTTACTAACCTCTTCTATAAGCCGGGCCAATATGGCAAAATTACTGTTGGAATACTCAAAGCGGGTATTGGGCTTTGAATTAAGTGCAGGCTTGTATTTCTTGAAGAGTTGCAGCAGGTCTTCATTATACATGATAGCATCATTGTCCTTCCAGTAGTTAAGACCCATTTTTACATAATCCTGTAATCCGGAACGATGGCAAAGCAGCATTTTTACGGTGATATTATCATAGGGAAAGTCCTCCAGGTATTTTGAAACCGGCGCATTAATGTCTAAATATTTATTCTGATAGAGCCATAAAACAGCCGTAGCGGTAAAGGGTTTTGAAGTAGAGGCCAACTGACTCGGTGTGGATGCACTTAAAGGCAGGTCTGTGGCTCTGTTGGCATAGCCAAAATACCTTTCATACAGAATTTTTCCCTTGTAACCCACCAGGACACTGCCGTTAAACCCGCCTGCTACCTGCTTGTGGTAAAATGAATCTAAGGATCTGATGATGGCACGGCATTCCGGTGTGGTCGTGTCGGTAAAAGAAAGGCTGATGCTTTTGTATTCCGCAGGACCGGGAGCGGGTGCGGATTCCATCATCTCATTATCTCCGCCTGCAAATTTAGCACGAGCCAGTTGTTCGGAAACCGGTTGGCAGGAACTCAGAAAAACAAGAAATGATATTAATATAAATAAATACTTATAAGTAAAATTAAACATTATCAATTACCCGGGTTAGTCAAGAAATAAGCGGCAACAGGTTTTTGGAAATACACACTCAGCATATATCTCCAATTTTTTTCATAATTGGCTCAATCCGTCAAAGGTAGGTTATATATAAAAAAAATACCGTCAAATTAACTCATTTTTTGCAAATTCCGTTAAATCATCAATCAACTCATAATAACATTGGTTGAGGGAATAATAATGGCTGATAAAAATGGCGTAACCTTGTGCCGTATCTTCAATATAATACGCCCGGCGTTTCAGTCCGTTCATACTCATGCTGATTCCCTTAACGGTTCGGTAGCGGTACAGCCAGTTTTCCTGTTGCATATAGGGGAAAAATTTACGGAAAGCCTCCGGGAAAAATTCCTCGTACTGTAAAAGTGTTTGATATACTTCCCGGGAAAATGCCAGCAGCTCCTGTTCTCCCGAAAAGCATCTCGGATCATTGGCCAGGAAATGATCGTTAATAATATCCACAAAAGCGCCGGCATACAGGCGGTAGTCCTCGCGGAAATAATTTTTTGCTCTTAACAAGGCCGGATGCCGGTCGGTATAACCATCAATTTTCCGGTGCAGCATAATGCCCTTTCGAATACCGGGCGGAAAACGCTCCAACGCTTTCAGCCCTTTTACATAATCACCAATCATATTTCCGGCGAGTATTTCCGGATGTTTAAAGGATAAAAAGGCATGACCGAGATAGTTCATTTTAAAAGGAGCTGTGTTGATCTTTTTGCGTTAAATAATTATAATCTTTTATCAGTGTGATCAGAAAACCACGGTGATTATCTTCCTGCATCCTGATGTTCAGTACTTCCTGAATCCTGTTGGTCAGCTTATGAATAAAGGCTTCCGTTTCTTTATTGACAGGGCTTTGCAGGGTATTGTGAATGCCGTTGATGTCCCGGTCGCTTAGTTTGAGTACCTGCGGATACAATGGCTGATAGGCCTCGCCGCCAGTATCCATATATATCGTATCGTCAATAGACATCTTGTAATGGATATCCACTACTACGGTTCCGGCAGCCAGATCGCCTAACCGTTGGGAATTTTGAGAGGCTGCAATGCATATCATATCGGGCAGGGCAGCCAGCGCCAGCAGAACGGTAATATAAATAAATGCTACCGGGGAATAGGTGCTCACAGCGATAAAAGACAACATAAAATAATTGGGCAGGAAAAGAATCCAGCGGAGGAGATATTGTCCTAATCCCGGTGAAGCGCCTTCTTTATTCATCACCTTCAGCCCTGTCAGCATTTTCCCGGGACTTCTGCCATTATTAAAAATTTCAAAGAAAAGATGCCAGGTTATTCCCGGTAATACGACAAATAACAATACCAGCACAAACTGCAGGTCGGACGATGTACTCAGATCCGTGATATTATGGATGATAAAGAAAATGATGATATAGCTATAGCCATACAGCATCAATAAATCGCAACACCAGGCCAAGGCTCGTTTCATAAAGCCCACCGGCATAAATTCCAAATGAATATTAAAAGGTGTAGCCACTTTAAGCAGAGCCATGATCGCTGGTTTTCGGACATTTGGTTTGCGCATCAATAACGGCCATAGCCACCATATTACAGATTTGGCGTACACTGCTGCCCAACTGCAGGATATGCACCGGCTTTTTCAATCCCATCAGAATAGGACCTACCACTTCAAATCCGGCTATTTCCATCAGCATATTGTAAGCGATATTACCCGAAGCCAGGTTAGGGAAAATCAGGGTATTGACATCCTGATCCGCCAGCGGAGAAAAAGGATAATTTTCCAGGAGCAATTCTTTATTGAATGCCATCGACACCTGCATTTCACCGTCTGCTATAAGCTTAGGATCTCTTTTCCTGATTATCTCGGCTGCATTGCGTACAAGTATAGCTTCCGGCGTATGGCTGCTTCCGAAGTTGGAATAAGAAAGCAGCGCTACCTTAGGCTCTATATTAAATTGTCTTACTTCTCTTGCCGTAAGCAGGGCAATATCTGCCAGCTCTTCAGCGGTAGGATTCAGGTTTGCCGTAGTATCTGCCAGGAACAGGGGGCCCTGCGGGCGAAGCACAATATGCATGCCGGCAACTTTCCGAGTATGATCCTCCATTCCGATCACTTCCAATGCCGGGCGTATCGTATCGGGATAGTTGCGAGTAAGCCCGCTGATAAGGGCATCCGCTTCGCCCGTTTCCACCATCATACTGCCAAAATAATTACGTTCCCGCATGATTTTTTTGGCTTCATATAAATTATAGCCCCGCCGTTGTCTTTTTTCAAAAAATAAAGTGCCGAACTGTATCCGCTTTTGCATCATTTCTTCACTGCGGGGATCAATAATATCCGCATCTAAGTCTATTTTATGTTCCTGTAGCAGTTGCCGGATGCGTTTTTCATTGCCTAAAAGAACCGGTATGGCCATGCCTTCTTCTTTGACGATGTGGGCAGCCTTCAGCACTTTGGCATTGTCGGCTTCCGCAAAGACTACCTTGCGCGGATCTTTACGGGCTTTGCTGTTTAATACCCTTACAATAAAAGTATCTAATCCTAATCTTGCGGAAAGCTCCTGCTGGTATTTATCCCAGTCTTTTACGGGCATACGTGCTACGCCGCTTTCCATCGCGGCATGAGCCACTGCGGGGGCAATTTCGGTCAGCAGGCGGGGATCCAAAGGCTTGGGGATGATGTATTCCGGCCCGAAGGAGAGCGCCTTGGTGCCGTAGGCCATATTGACCATGTCGGGCACCGGCTCACGGGTGAGCGATGCCAAAGCTCTTACCGCAGCCATCTTCATGGCTTCGTTAATTTGAGTGGCTCTTACATCTAAGGCGCCGCGGAAAATGAAAGGGAAGCCCAGCACATTATTGACCTGATTAGGATAGTCGGAGCGGCCGGTAGCCATGATCACATCTTTTCGGGCAGCCAGCGCATCTTCCCAGGTGATTTCCGGATCGGGATTGGCCATAGCAAAAACGATGGGTCTGTCTGCCATGCTTTGCACCATCTCCTTACTCAATACATTAGCCTTGCTTAGTCCGATAAATACATCACAATCATGCATGGCTTCTTCTAAGGTATTTGCTGGACTGTCGGAAATGAATTCCTGCTTCACTTCGTCTAAGTCTTTACGAGATCGGTTCAGTACGCCTTTACTGTCTAACATCAGGATGTTTTCCGGCCTTGCGCCAAAAGCCATATACAGCCTGGTGCAGGCAATAGCTGCGGCGCCGGCGCCGTTCACTACAAACTTTACAGTTTCTATTTTCTTGCCGGCTATTTCCAAGGCATTCAACAGGGCTGCTGCCGAGATGATGGCTGTGCCATGCTGATCATCATGCATTACCGGGATGTTCAGCTCTTCTTTCAGCCTCCGTTCAATTTCAAAACATTCCGGCGCCTTAATATCTTCTAAGTTGATACCGCCGAAAGTAGGCTCTAAGGCTTTTACCACCCGGATAAATTCTTCGGGATCTTTTGCATTTAATTCTAAGTCAAAAACATCAATATCGGCGAATATTTTAAATAAAACGCCTTTACCTTCCATAACCGGTTTCCCGGCTTCGGGGCCGATATCGCCTAAGCCCAGCACGGCGGTACCGTTGCTGACTACGGCTACTAAATTGCCTTTGGAAGTATATTTATACACATCATCCGGATTTTCGCGAATGGCGATACAGGGTTCGGCAACGCCGGGAGAGTAGGCCAGGGAAAGGTCACGCTGTGTCTTGGTGTTTTTGGTTGGAACGACTTTTATCTTGCCGGGACGACCTTTGCTGTGATAGTCTAACGCGTCCTGTTTGTTGATTTTTCTTGTGGTCATGAAAAAAATTCTGATAATTATTAAGGCCTCAATGCCTTTAGCAATATTAGTGTATTTAAGGGAGAATTACGAATTACGAATTACGGATTTTGAATTTTGAATTAAAATGAAGGCTTAAAGAAATGGAAATTGAAAAATAAACTGTATTTGTGATTTTAAGAAATACATTTTTTATGTCCAGTTCCGGTTAAATGCTTAAATTGCCCCTTTGAAAAAGTGACTAATGCTAAGCCATGAAGATATTATCTGCATGCTCTGCTTTTTATCATATTGATTATCAGTATTTTAATATTTTTCATTTTTCATTTTTCATTTTTACTTAACACCTAAACACCAACCCTTATGCCTGAAATGAAATTTTTACCATACGGCTTTGCCGTATGCCTGCTCTTTCCGCTCTGCGCTCCGGCGCAGGCTCCTCCCGGATATTATGAAGGCACTGCTACGCTGAGCGGATATGCCCTTAAATCCAAATTAAGCGAGCTGATCAGCCGTAATGCCGTCAGTTGGCATTACGGCGATTTGCCGGCATTTTATGGCCTGACCGACCGGGATTTTTATTATGAAAATGACAGTACGCTGTTGGATATTTATTCCGAGAATCCGGATGGCGCCGATCCTTATAATTACCATTATGAGCTTCCGGATTTGATCTCCGGCGCCTCTAATGAAGGAGAGGGCTGGAACCGGGAACATATTTTTTCCCAAAGCTTTTTTTACAGTAATTACCCCATGTATTCCGACCTGCATTTTATCGTGCCGGCAGATGCCAGGGTCAATCAGCGGCGCAGTAATTATCCTTATGCCGAGGTAGGAGGCAGTCCCGTATTCGAATCGCTAAATGGAAGCCTTGTGGGTATCAGTTCCGTTCCGGGCTATAACCTTACTGTTTTTGAACCTATTGATGCTTTTAAAGGCGATATCGCCCGGATGTTGTTTTATGTGGCGGTGCGGTATGAAAAACTGTTGCCACTTTTTCAATGGGCTAATGTGCGTAATCCCTTTCAGGAAAGGCAGGAAGAGGCTTTGCAACCCTGGCTGATTCCCATGCTGAAGCAATGGCATCAGCAGGATCCTGTTTCGCAAAAAGAACAGGACAGGAATAATAAAGTGTTTTTCATCCAGGGCAACCGGAATCCTTTTATTGATCATCCCGAATGGGTAAATATGATCTGGAATGATGATCCACCGGATACCATTTCTCCTGATGCACCTGTTTTTTTAGAAGCGGCTGGTAAGGGAAAACATTTCGTGGAACTGCAATGGTCGGTCAATCCTGATGATGCATCGTTGGGATTTAAGGTTTACCGGAATGATACATTTATTGCTGTAAGTCGTACTGCAAACTATGTATGTACCGGCTTAGACAGCAATACCTTTTATACCTTTTCCGTACAGGCTTACAATCGTTCTTACCTGTATAGTCCCATGAGTGCGCCGCTGACGGTCAGTACCTTGTCCGCCGATACCTTTGCCCGCGATTTATATTTCAGTAAATATATTGAAGGCAGCGATAATAACCAGGCTTTGGAGCTCACCAACCGAACGGGTCATACGGTGGATTTAAGGCATTATTATATCAATATTCGCCAATACAATGAGGATGCTGATGCGCTGTACTGGAGCAATAATCAATACCAGATGGAAGGATTTGTGGAAAATGGTCGTAAGGTGGTTTTGATTCATCCCGGCTGGAATCTGAACTGCTTTGACCAGGCGGATGCCGACTTTATAACCGCTGCCACACCGCTCAATTTTGACGGCTGGTTAGCATTGGATTTAAGAAAAGACTCGCTGACGATAGACCGTATCGGCAATCCTTATGTGTATGAGGCTTTTGCGGAAAATGTCAGTCTTTATCGCAAAGATGCCTTCAACAATCCCCATCCTTATTTTGTGGCAGATGAATGGGTTGCTAATCCACTGGATTATTGCGAGCATTTAGGCAATCTTCCTGTTGCAGATACTACGGATACGGTGTCCGGTATATTTCCGGCAGCAATGCAAACCATGATTGTGTATCCTAATCCCGTACAAAAAGGCAGACTGTATATACGCGGTGAAAACCTGCCTGAAATCCGGGAAGCAGTTTTGTACAGCAATGACGGAAAGCTGATCCGGCGCTGGCGAAACCCCTTCCGGAATCAGCGCCATCTTGATCTTGAGGCTGTTCCCCCGGGGTGGTATGTATTGCGTTTGGATCGTACAACGATTAGGGTTGTGGTGTTGTAAGATGGTGGTATCGCAGATACCTTATGACGAAACAGACAATGTGCCGACCGTTTTCCGGAGCAATTTCGCAATGGGGGCATGGCATTCCCGCCCGACCACCCGTATATGAAAGTTGTCCCGAAAGACAAACGAAAGCTGATGAGCTGGAGCGATGCAGCATATCAAAATCACCCGGCCGAAAGGACAGAGCGTAAGCGTAAGGTGTATGAAACGGAACTGAAATACAAACCTACCAAAAGCCCTCAAGAGCAAGCAAAAAAAGAGCGCGACTGGCAAAACCGCAAAGCTGCCGCTGATGCCATTGCGCAGCATTTTGGCACCGATGTATTCATTCCACCAACATTCAGAACAACCAGAGACTGGCGGTACGGATATTTTTATGACAAGATACCCATACCGGGTAAAATGCCGGACTTAAAGTTCAAAAACGAATGGTGGGAAATGGAAAGCTATGAGGAGGATTTTAATGCCGTTAATTTAACTAAAATGCTTCGGCATGGAAGCAAGCAGTCAGACAATGTACTTATAAAAATGAATCACAATTACAATATTGACGAACTCAAAAAAGAGCAAAAAAATATATTCAAAAAGAGCAGACAACAATTAATAAAGTAATGTTCCTGATGCCGGATGGAACACTGCATATTCTTTAAAGAATTCCGCCGTTGTGAAATATATTTCACAACGGCGGTGTGCCAGGTGCAATACCCGACAGTGCAAATATACAATATCATTTAAAAAACACAAAAAGATGGAATCAATAATCAAAGACAGGCTGATACACCAATCGGAAACGCACACATTCAGCTCCGAAGTTACAACACGCGAAGAGTTACTACAGGAGCTTTACAAAAGCCGTAGCATCGCTGCCGTCTTTTGTAAAGCTAAATGCCACCCGGCTTGACTGTATTATTGTGACCGAAATTACCGCGCAACGCAGCGCGGAGTCATGTTGCATAACCCCAAAATATAGCACAGGCAATAGACCATAGTGAGTTTAACCCTGAAGAATATAGCAAGGGAATGGCTCTAAAATTATAATCCGATAAGCACATTTAAAAGCATGCTAAAAAAATCGTATTTCATTTTTTCCAGAGCAGGTATTCAACATATAAGACGTTGAAAAGCGGCTGCATTAGGTACACAAAAATCGCTTATTGCTTTTTGTTAATGACTGCGCATTCACTCCACGAAAATCAGTTCCACTCCGTTAAAAACTTTCTGACAGGGATATGCTGAATGCCCTCGTAGGTATTTCCTGAAAAATTATCTGCCGAGATAACGATTTTGGGATAATTATCTTTGATTTTCAATAGATTGCCAAATTCACGTGCTATGGTTTTGTTTATGTAATAAACTTTACGTAAAAATAATAAAGTTTATTACATAAACGAAACTTATGGACATGCGGATTTGTTTAGCCGCAATGGACAGTTGTTATTAATCAAAACAAACAGCTCATCTTTTCTGCCTCAAATCCGAATTATTCGATTGCCGCCGTGTTGTTTTTCTTTTCCTTTGCATTCAGAAAATAATAAATCGGGATGCCGATCAGTACGATGACGATACCTAAAACGGAAGTTTCCCATTTTGCAATTAATAATCCAATCGCCATTAACCCGGCTAAAAGGAAATAGATAATCGGAATAAAGGGGAATCCGAATGCACGATAAGGGCGTTCTGCATCAGGGCGTAGCCTGCGCAGTCTGAAAATGCCGTATATGGTGATGATGTAGAAAATCAATGTTACAAACACTACATAATCCAGCAACACGCCATATTTCCCGCTCAGGCATAATACGGAAGCCCATACACACTGCGACCATAATGCCCATCCCGGAACACCTTGCTTATTCAGCACACCGGCTTTTTTAAAGAAAAGATTATCCTGAGCCATGGTGTAATACACTCTCGCACCGGTTAATATCAATCCGTTGTTGCAGCCAAATGTAGAGATCATGATCATTACTGCAATGATCAAAGCCCCGATATTTCCAAAAATATTAAATGAAGCGGCAGTAGCCACCCGGTCTTCATTGGCAAAAGCAATATTAGGTATGGTATTATTAACGGCTGCATAAACGCCGCCTTCAGGTTCGGGTGTTAAAGGTAAAACGGTGAGGTACATGATATTGACCAATAAATAAATGATGGTAACAATCAGGGTGCCGAGAAACAGGCTCATGCCCACATTGCGTTGAGGATTTTTAATTTCTCCCGCAATAAAAGTAACATTTTCCCAGGCCACGCTGCTGAATACGGAGCCTACCATAGCAGAGGCCACTAAGCCTAACATGACCGCTTCAGATGCCGGACTTTGAAACAGCGACCAGGTATTAGACGTACCGCTTACAGGTGTCGAAAACTGCATGCTGAATCCTGTGGCCCAGTTATTATTCCATATTTCCGCATCAGCGGCATATAAAAGCCCGAACAGGATCAGGGCAAAGAGCGAAAATAATTTTATAGTGGTAAAAATACGCTGTACGGTTTTACCTTCCCTGATACCACGGGTGTTTACCCAGGTCAGGAAGATGATGAGCGCAATAGATACCAACTGTGCCGGGAACAGGCGAAAACTGCCGGCTTCCCATAATACATTATTGTCGGTCATTTTCAGGGCAGGAATAAAATAGCCGGCAAACTTGCTGAAGGCAACGCCCACAGCGGCTATAGTACCGGTTTGTATGACGGCAAAAAAGCTCCAGCCATAGAGAAAGCCCGTGAGCCGGTTATAGGATTCTTTCAGGAATACATACTGCCCTCCTGCTCTGGGGAACATGGCCGATAATTCTCCATAGGAGATAGCGGCAAAAACCGTCATGATGCCGGTGATGATCCAGATCAGGATTAGCCAGCCGGCACTGCCTACATTGCGCACCATGTCGGCACTGACGATAAAGATGCCCGAGCCGATCATGGAGCCGGCTACGATGAGGATGCCGTCCCAAAGGCTTAAAGAACGGTGGAAATGTGATCCGGCTTCAGCCGCGTTTTTTGCTGTCATTGGAAATAAATTTGCGCCCAATATCTGAAAAAATACTGATTTATCATAAGCCTTTTAAACTGAAGTTCAATTTTTATTTTTTCACCTCCTTAGCAATGAGCTTTATCTGTTGGCAGCATATTTTTATTTGTTATTTTCCCCCACTGTCCTTACCTTTGCGCTCCATATAAATTTTATTGTTCACGCAAAATAATTTCAATTATTATGGCGGTAAAAATCAGATTACAGCGTCATGGGTCGAAAAAACGACCATTTTATTTCATCGTAGCGGCTAACAGCACTTCGCCTCGTGATGGAAAGTTTATTGAAAAATTAGGAACCTACAATCCGCTCACCGTTCCGGCTACTGTCCGGATGAACAGAGAGCGTGCTTTGTACTGGTTGCAAAACGGAGCGCAGCCTACCAATACCTGCCGTCGCATCCTGTCCTTTAAAGGCGTTTTATATATGAAACACCTGATGAGGGGCGTTTCTCTCGGCTTGTTCGATGAGAATGCCGTTCAGGAAAAGTTTGACAAATGGAACTCAGCTCATGAAGAGTTAGTGGCTAAGCGCGAAGAAGCGCACCGTAAAAGCAAACAGGAAAAGCGTCAGGCTGCTACACAGGAGTCTGTACGTCTTGTTCAGGAAAAGCAGGCGGCTAAATCTGCAGCCCGGCAAGCAGAAGATACCCCTCAAAGCGATGAAGCAGCTTCCGGTGAAGAAACGCCTTCAGCAGAAGTTGGTGAATAATTTTTCTAAAAACAATTTGCAAATACTGCCCGGCTTGTTCGGGCATTTTTTTTGCTCAATTCAGACAACTTATGCAAACACTCCGTTTTATAAAAGCCGGGAAAGTATCGGGCAGCCACGGTTTGGATGGCGGGCTTACTGTCGTGCATACCCTGAACCCGGATAGTTCTAAAGATATTTTTAAAAAGATTCCTCATATTTTTATTGAAATCAGGCCGGGAAGCTATGTGCCTTATTTTATAAAAAAACATAAAACCCTAAACCCGGAAGAGGTGTGGCTACAGTTGGAGGATGTGTCGGATGTAGAAGCGGCCAGGAAGCTTGCCGGGAAAAATATCTGCTTGGATGAAACGCTTTTTCAGCAGATCAATCCGCAAAATATTTCCCTGAGCCTGATCGGGTATGAGATTACAGATACAAAGGCCGGTAAGTTGGGCAAATTAGAAGATTTGTATGAAACACCCGGCCAGGTGCTGGCTTCCGTAATATATAATGGTAAAGAGGTATTAATTCCTTTGGTGGATCATACCCTGAAGAGAATCGATCATCAACGGAAAGCAATACATGTTCAGCTCCCGGAGGGCTTGCTGGAGATTTGATGGAGAATTGACAATTGACAATTGTCAATGGACAATGGACATGGAGTTGCGATGTGTGAATATAAAAAACGAGAGCCGGTAGCTTTACGCTACCGGCTCTCGTCAGTTAAGGAAACCTGGGATGTTTATTTTTTATCTGCTTCGGGTTTTTCTGCTTCTATCTTTTCGGGATATAAAACACCAATGAACTGGTTGCCGTCAAACAGCTTATCTGCCGTTGCCTTGATATCATTCACGGTAATTTTATTGACCACTTCTTCTGCATTGAGGAAACGGTCTTCGCTGTAATTCCAGTAAAGAATTTGTTGCAGTTTTGCAATCCAGTAACTGTTTTTCTTCAGGTTTTCGCGACGTTTCTCTAACATGCTGGTCTTTACTTTATCCAGATCCTTTTGCTCCGGTCCGTTTTGCCGGATCAGGGCTATTTCTTCATCTGCGGTTTTCAGCAGCGGCTCTACATTGTTTGGACCGCAGGGCAGTTGAAGCATGATGCTGTAATGAGGGTAGGGATCACGCTTCATAGAGGCATTGAAACCACCTCCGTAGATAGCGCCCATTTTTTCCCGCATTTCTTCAATAACCTTAATGGTCAGTATTTCACCCAGCATATCCGTTTGCAGGGCAAGGTCTTCGGTAAATGGTATTTCACCGTGGTAAGCGCCAAATATCAGGCTCTTTTGCTCGGTTCCTTTTTTAAATTCAAATTTCTGATTGCCGGACACCATTCTCAGTCCGTTATCTTTAAAGGAAGCCTTCGTGCCTTTTACTGGCAGGCTGGCGATATATTTTTCCAATAATGGTTTTAATGTGCTCTCATCCACATTACCCACTAAGAAGAAATGGAAACCATCGGCATTGCTGAATTCATTTTTATAAATTTCTATAACACGGGCAGCATTGATGCTATTGATATCTTCCGTTGTAGGTACGGCAATGGGGCGACGGGGGTCGTTATTATACATCTTCTTAATCAGCGTGTCAATAAAGGCCACCTGGGGATTGCTTTTCAGGAACATCAACTGGGTTTTCATTTTACCTACAAATCCTTTATACAGATCTTCATCTAATCTGGGTTCCGTAAGTTGCAGGTAGGTCAGTTCCATTAATGCCGGGAAATCTTTAACGGAGGAGTTGCCTTCTACATTATCGGAAATGTCTTCCATGCTTTGTTGCAGTCCCACGGTTTTGCCGGAGAGTGCATTGGTCAGCTCGGTTGGCGTAAAATCACCATAACCCATAGATTCCATAACGTCACTCATGAACTGGACATTGGCTTTGTCTTCTGCACCGTAGTTGTTGGAACCGCCGGCTTTTACGCCGCGGAACAGTATTTCATCACTTTTGAAATCGGTTGGTTTTACCGTTACTTTTATGCCATTACTTAAAGTATAAGTAGTGGTGCCTAATTTTTCATTTTTATCTTCGCTGACAATCTTGCCCGGAACGGGGTCATGCTTCAATAATTTTTCCGCAATTTTCTTTTCTTCATGGGCAGTTACTTTTTGCTGGAAAGCTGTTTGTACTGTTTTTAAAAGTTCTACATCGGTGGGCAGTTTCTGGTCGCCTTTAGCAGGAGCCGTAACCAAAGCGAAATATTCTTCGGTTTTATCAGGAGCTATCCATTTGGCCGCTTCCTTGCTCACTTCTTCCAGTGTAATGGCAGGCAGCATTTCTTTTGCATAATTATATTCATTTTCAATACCGGGGTAGGGGTCTTTATCTAAGAAGTTCTGGATGTATTCATTGACATAGCGACCGCTTTCGGTAGTATTGCGTTCGTTGTATTGTTTTTCCACATTACTGAGCATATTCTTTTTAGCCAGTTCCAATTCCGTACTGTTGAAGCCGTACTGTTGTGCTTTCAATAATTCGGCAATAGTGGCATTGACTGCGGTAGTGATATCGGAAGTAGGTACGGCAATGAGTGCCATGCCTTCATAACCGCGGGCATAGCCACCGATATAACCAAAAGCATATACAAAAGGCGGAGTGGCGCCATGGGAAAGATCCTGGAAGCGTTTATTCAGCATTTGATTAAACAGGTTGCGTACCAAATAAGCCCGGTAATCCTTTAAGGTATTTTCTGTGGTTTTCTTCCGGGAGGAGAACATAATATTAAATTCATAGTTGGTCGCTTCCTCATCGCTCAGTACCATAGCGGATGCATCGGCATAAGGCTTTACTTCCGCATAAAAACGTTCTCTCTGGTTTTTAGGATTGGTCATTCCGCCAAAATGCTTATTGATCATTTCCTTAGCTTTTTCTACGGTGATATCACCTACCACAACTACAGCCATTTCATTCGGGCGGTACCAGTCGCGGTAAAAACGGCGCACTTCATCGTGCCTGAAATTTTTCAGGATATCATCTTTACCTATAGGCAGGCGGTCTGCATAGCGGGAGCCACTCAGCATTTTGGGCAGGTATTTTTTGGCCATACGGTCATCAGCACCTTTGCCGAGGCGGCTTTCTTCCAATACTACATTTCTTTCTTCATCAATATCCTTATCAGTAAGTAAGGCATTGTGCGCCCAGTCTTCGATGATCTGGAAGCCTTTTTCTAAATTTCCGGGCTTATCGGTAGGGATGGGAAGAATATATACGGTTTGGTCAAAGCTGGTGTATGCATTGAGGTCGGCTCCGAAATCCACACCGATGGATTGCAGGTAATCCACCAACTGATTTTTTTCAAAGTTTTTGGTACCGTTAAAATTCATGTGCTCCATGAAGTGAGCCAACCCCTGCTGGGAATCATCTTCCAGGATAGAGCCTGCATTTACCACGAGGCGCAGCTCCACTTTGTTTTCGGGTTTGCCGTTCGGGCGGATATAATACGTCAGGCCATTGGCCAGGGTGCCGGATTCCACCTTACTGTCCGTGGGTATAGGCGCTGAAAGGTCTTGCGCATGTACGGCACCGGCGCTCATAAGCGTTCCTAAAAGGAAACAGCCTATTGCGCTTTTTTTGAGAAATTGCTTCAACATAATTCAGGTATGTATTTTGTGAGATGTCCTGCAAAAGTACTTAATAGGGTTGGAATTGCGATAACCCCTTGCGGGGGAAATATTGCGGGATGCAGGATGGAAGATGAGAACAGAGCAATAACGATTAAAGGTAGATATGCCTTTAAAATGATTATTGCCGGATTACGTTTTTTGATAAATCATTGGCTAACATTTTAGCCTGTGTAATTACGGTGTCGACCGCTTTTTCTTGTAAGTCAGGTGGATAACCCGACTTTCTTAATACCCTGCGTATATTTCTCCTTAATTCTGCCTGAACGGATTCTTTTATCGTCCAGTCTATTGTTGTACTATTACGAACGGTTTTCAACAGTTCCTGTGCGATTTGTTTTAAAATATCATCTCCAAGTACGGAAACTGCACTGTTGTTTACTTCTAATGCCGTATAAAAAGCATATTCCCGATAATCTAAACCTAATTTTTCGCCTCGCCTGTCTGCTTTTTTCATCTCTTCGGCAAATGGGATTAATACTTTCTCCAGAAATTCTACGGTGTCAATCATTCCGTTATGGTAGCGTTTGATAGCATCCTCCAACATCTCGGAAAACTTCTTACTTTCAACCAAGTTGATTTTTGACTTCTTTTTGATTTCGTCTTTGAGCAATTTTTTGAGCAATTCAACCGCTAAATTCTTTTGTGGCAAGTCTTTCAGTTCCTGTAAAAAACGTTCATCAAGAATCTCAATATTCGGTTTCTTCAAACCTGCTGCATCAAAAATATCAATGACGTTATCGGCTGTGATGGCTTCAGAAATGATTTGCTTAATAGCCGTTTCCATTTCGTCATCCGTTTTACCACCTTCGTTTCTATCGGAAATTTTGACTAATCTTGTTTTGATTGCCTGAAATAAGGCTACATCATCTCGAATAGCCATTGCTTTTTCGTGTGGTACAGAAATAGCAAATGCTTTTAATAAATTTTTGGTGTTCTCGGTAAAACTTTGTTCTCCATTTTCCTGACTGAAAATATAATCTACGATTACAGGGATAAATTTCAGCTTTTCTTCCGGTGAGAGTGTAAAGAATTTCCGCCAGTCAAAATGCCGCAACTGATAATCAATAGCTTCGTGTAATTCCAACATTTTTGCTACTGCCAATTCTTGGTCAAGAGTAGGTTTTCCTTCGCCACCGCTTGCGGTATACTCTGCTATTGCATTTTTTAGTTCTTGCCCAATTCCCAAATAATCCACCACTAAGCCACCTTCTTTGCCTTCGGTAAATACTCTATTCACTCTGGCAATAGCCTGCATCAGATTATGCCCCCTCATTGGTTTATCCACATACAGCGTATGCAAACATGGCGCATCAAAGCCTGTGAGCCACATATCACGAACGATAACCAATTTCAAAGGGTCATTCGGATTTTTTAAACGGTCTCCAATGGCTTTTCTTCTGGGTTTGTTGCGAATATGAGGCTGCATATTCAGAGCATCACTACTGCTTCCTGTCATTATCACTTTGATAGTGCCTTTGTCATCGTCATCTGAGTGCCAAAACGGACGGAGCTTGATAATAGCATCGTATAAGTCCACACAAATTCTACGGCTCATACAAACTATCATTGCTTTGCCGTCTAACACAGCATTGCGTTGCTCGAAGTGATAAACCAGATCCTCGGCAATTTTTTCAATACGATTTGGATTGCCTACAATGGCTTCCAAACGTGTCCATTTGGCTCGCATTTGTTGGCGATTGCTCAATTCTTCGCCTTCGGTAAGTTCATCAAACTGCTCGTCCAAATGTACTTTTTCATCGTCCTCGAAATGTACTTTTGCCAAACGACTTTCATAAAAAATCGGAACAGTAGCTTTGTCGTCTACCGCTTGCTGTATGTCGTATATGTCCACATAGTTACCAAATACAGCTTGCGTATTCTTATCCGAAGTTTCGATAGGCGTACCTGTAAAGCCAATAAAAGTGGCATTGGGCAAGGCATCACGTAAATGCTTAGCAAAACCATCAATAAAATCGTATTGACTTCTGTGGGCTTCGTCCGCTATCACCACAATGTTTTTCCGTTCGCTTAATGCTTTTATGTCTGCACCAATGTATTCGACACTTGGCTCGTTTGCGACATTTGCACCCTCGGACTGAACAATATCCCCCTGCGACGGCATAAACTTCTGAATGGTCGTAAATACAATCCCACCAGAAGCAACCTGAAGTAAATTCCTTAAATCCCGACGGCTTTCTGCTTTCTGTGGTTCTTGTCGTAACAGTTGCTGACAGTTGGTAAATGTTTCGTGCAGTTGCTCATCAAGGTCATTTCTATCGGTCAAAATAACCAAAGTCGGGTTTTCCATTCGAGGGTCGATAATCAATTTACCTGAATAAAAAACCATACTTAAACTCTTTCCACTACCCTGTGTATGCCAAATAACACCTCCTCGTTTATCTCCTTCTTGAGCACTTGCTTTTACGGTACTCTCAACTGCCTTATTCACTGCATAGTATTGATGATATGCAGCTATTTTTTTTAGTGTTTTAGCATCGCTCTTCTCAAATACAATAAATTGACGTACTAAATCCAAAAGCGTTTGCTTATTTAGCATTCCGTCAAACATTATCTGCATTTGCATTTCCAAATGCGTAGCCTCTGTTTTTCCATCCTTGGTTTTCCATGTCATAAATCTACCAAAGTCACTGGTAAGCGTTCCACAACGGGCATCCCAACCATCGCTAATGATTAGTAATTCATTGTAAGTATATAATGATGGGATAGCTTGTTTATAGGTTTGCAACTGGTTATATGCCGATTTGATAGTAGCATTTTCATCTACTGCATTTTTGAGCTCTATAACAACCAACGGCAAACCATTGATAAACAAAATCAAATCAGGTCGCTTGTTTTGGCTGCCTTCTATAATGGTAAACTGATTGACCACCAAAAACTCATTGTTTTCAGGATTTTCAAAATCAATAATATATACTTTTTCTCCTCTAATACCACTTTCTGTCCTTACTTCCACATCTACACCGTCTGTAAGGTAACGATGAAATGTTTCGTTGTTGATAAGCAAATTTGGACTATCGGTACGCAGTACTTTTTTCAGAGCATCTTCTTTGGCATCTTGTGAATGGGCAGGATTGAGCTTATCAATAGCATCACGTAAACGAGTAATCAGCACTACTTCATTGTACTGCCGTTCAGGGTGATCGCCATCAGGAGATATATTTAGTCCGTTCAGGTATTCATATCCTAAACTTTTCAAATAGCCCAATGCGATTTCTTCTATTTGGTTTTCGGTGATGCTGTTTTTCATACTAACTTAGAATTAAAGGATTGCCTGTCAGTATATCCAAATCAGTATTCTTGAAATCCTTATCATTGGTCAATAAAACAAGAACATTTTCTCTACAAATTTGTGCAATCCCTTTGTCCGCGAAATCCAATTCATCAACGACTAAACTGTTTTCTATATCCTGTTTACTAAAAGCTTTACCTATAATACTAAAACGATCCAAAATGTCATTTTTGACAATCATATAGATATCGCTTAATACCTCTTGACCATCTGGACTGTTCCTAAAGTCTTTAAATCTTTGAGTAGGATTTATTTTTTGATGTTCAATTCTTACCACTCGGTTTATCACTTCTGAAATTACCAAGAAATCCACAAACAGATTATTTTTCTGTCTCAATAAATCACTAAATACACGAGCATAATTTTGTTCAAAATTATGCTGTCCTGTTGGCCAAAACAGATATATCAATATATTGGCATCAAGAAATATACCTCTGCCATTCAATTGGGCGACATCCTGAAGTCTATATTTTGTAGCCATAATCTAATCATCTATGATGTCATCAATACTTCTTTTTAAGGCATCGGGGTCTTTATAATACAACTTTGCTGTATCAACTACCCGTTTTAAGGCGACTTTGCCCGAATCGGAAATATCAGTAACCTGTAAATGGTCTTTTACCTGCTCTTCCGAATAGTCCTTGTATAGCTGTCCGATGGCTGTATTCAGAAATGCAGTTGTTAGCATCTCTATATTCAGAAAAGACAATATGACCTTGTGACCACCATCTATGGCTTTTCGGACAAGCTCATATACTTTTTGTCCATCTTCAGCCTCTACACCATATACATCTCCAATGATATTTAGAATATTGATTGTTATACTTTCCATATATTTAAAATATATCGTTTATATCTATCTCTTCTTTAAGCGAATAATTATTAAGATCATTTGTACAGAACTGCAAATTTACAATTGTTCCGGGGAATGCGCCATTAAACGAATTTGTTTTAACTCCTGTATTATCATATTCATAAAAACCATCACTACTCACGATTTGCATTTTTCCTTTATTCATTCCTATAAATTCTTGTAAAACAGCCAATCCAATACCTCCCGAAATATTTTCTTTAGTGGTGTTTTTGTCTTGCACAGCCCAATCAATCGCCTTTTCTGCTGATAAATTTACATCGAATCTTTGATTTACTTTCTCTTTAAAACCAACACCTGTATCTACAATGGTAAATTCTATTTTGTTTTTATTTGGAAAAAATTGCCCACAGGTATAAATAAACGCTGTATCACTATGAATCTGTGCATTAACAAATATTTCATAAATAGCTTCTACGATTTTTTCCTTTAGTGCGGCAGACATATTTGGAAGTTCATCCCGACCAATAAGCTCCTCAATAACGTATTTTTTGAAATACTTCCCGTCAGAGGGTTTTAATTTCTGGTATTTAATGGTAGTATGGTTCGTGTCGAAAATCCTTTGTTTCCCATAATACGAAAGAAAGTCATTTTTGAGCAGGATCTCTTCTGTTTTTGGACTGATATAATCAAAGTGAATGTCATTCACGTCTTCAACGAACAAGTCCAATACTGCGCCTAATGTCGCACTCATATTAGCAGAAAACCATTCCCTGAGCTCAACGTGAACATCATCAAAAAACTTATCCTTATTTGCTTCATAAAAGGATATTATCTTTTGATAGCTTTCGTAAGTGTTGTTTATGTAGGAAAGTATTTTCATCTTTTAAAGTCCTTTCTAAAATGGCAAATCATCATCTCCCGATACATATTGTACAATTTCTTCTTTCTCTTTCGGAAACTTTGCTTTGTAAAACGAATTCAGGAATAGACCTACGGTTGTAACGGAATTTACTACAAAATAAGTAAAAATTGGCTCACCTATTTTATAATCATCGTTTGTTTTTCCGTGAAATTCTGTTTTGTCACTCCTTAGTTTTTCGATACTCTGACCAATTGATAATAAAGAACTTCCTATTGTTTTGATTTCGTTAGGCATCTCCGAATTTGGAAATAGCTGAAATACTTTTAGTATCTCGCTTGCTAAATCATACAACGTCTTATTAGATTTTATTTTACTGTTGATTCTCTCGTCTTTGAGTATTTCTTTAATGATACTTTCCAAAGCCGAATTAGCCAAACCTATTGCAATGCTTGGTTCGGATTCTATTTTTTTAAACGCACTCTCAAACGTGGCACTTGCCGATTGATATTCTGCTTTTATAGCATTACGAAACACGGGAATTGATGGAATAAAATCAGGCGTCTCCAGTCCCAAATCAATGGCTATTTTTAAAAGCGTTTCTCCATCTATACCGTTCAATGTTCTTGTTAAATCGATATTTTTATTATTATAAATATGAATGGTAAAGTTCTCCCAATGGTCATTAAAGTTATAACCCTCTTCATATTTATGCCATTTTTCAATATAGAAACGGACATTTTTGTATTTGCTTGAAGGAAATAAATCCCACAGTGCCGTTTCTATATCTGCAATCAGCTTCATTAAATATTTGGGCGAAATATCATTGTTCATACTTTCTAATTTTTTATTTCCACCTCCCCACTCATCAACTTCGGTAATAATGTATCTCGGGTTTGAGTAAGGGTTTGGATTTGGATTGAGTTGTTCAATATTTTTTCATCAATTGGATTAACAACTTTTTCAAATTCCTTAATCAATTCTTTACTCGGAACGATAAACTCAATATTTTCAAAATTCTTTTTATTCAAAGAACCAAATACAGTTCCTTCACTTTCAAATCCTTTAAAAATTGGTTCAATATTTTTCATTGAATAATATGTATAGGAATAAGCATTTGATTTATGAATAACAGCTGACAATCCTCTACCAATGCAACACTTTTCAATTGCCATATTTATATCTCCAACGGGAGCTCTAACGCAAACAAGTGTATTTAATTTATTTGCAATTCTGTTTGGTTCGGTTGTGTAAATACGATTTGAAGGAAATCTAAAACCAAAATCAGTTCTTCCTTGATAAAAAATCATTCCTTCATTTTCTTGATTTAATGTTTCTCCCTTGGGAGATTGCCCCATTGTTATATTAAATTCATTCTCCAATTCCCCAATTTTCCACCCTTTCGGCAATCCATCCACCAACTCGCCATCAAATCCCGGAAAGTTAAAATCCACAAACCATTCCTTAAAAATAGTCTGTGCGATGTTTTCAAGGGTTTGGTTCATTTGTTGGAGCAATTCTATCTTGTCGTCTAATGAAGACAGGATTTGGGCGATTTGGTTTTGGGTAGTGAGGTCGGTGGGAATTGACACTTCTATGTTTTCAAATGTCTGCTTGGTTATTGTATCAAAAACAGCTCCGTGAGTATTTTTCTTAATCCTCGAAATACTATCTTTTAATAAATAGTATAAAAAATCATTCGTAGTTTTTTCATTTGCATATATACCATAGCAAGATTGATTAAAAGCCATATTTTTTCCTAACATCGCTAATGCTCCAACTGTCCCCCTTGCAGAAATGATAATCTGACCAGTTCTTAAAATTTTGGTACTACTTTCATTTAAGCCTTTTTCTGTAATTGTTTTTTCTGTTTGATAAACATATTTGTTACAATTGCCAAAATCAACAACAGATAACCAAGGAATATTACCATTCCAATATTCTGATACATTAGTTTTTGGTGTTCCTCCACCGACTAAGTTTAGGATTTCTGATAATGTATATGTTTTCCAATTGCTCATACTACTTTTATCACATTTAGAAGTGTTTCATTCAAATGGTCAAAATCGCCGTCAGTTGTTAACAGTGGTATGTCAAGAGAGTAGGCAGTTGCCCCAATCCATAAATCGTTTTTACCCATCTTTTTGGCAGAGCCAGTGAGCAAATTTCCATTTTTGTCCGTTGCTTTTCTTTTTGAATAAGCGTCAATTTTGGCGTACGCATTAATCAAATCCATATCCTGATTGTAAATATCTACGTAAGTAACATTTTCTAAGAAGTTAATCAACGCTTTGCACCGGGGTTCTCCCCATTTTTGTTGCACTTTAATAGCTTCTAACTCTCCTTTAGTTACTGTAGAAACAATAAAGGATGGATTGTCACTAAACTGCTCAATGGCTAATATGCATCGCTTTCCATATTCATTTTTCCGCAGCATATTGAGCACAATGCAGGTGTCTAACACTAATAAATCCATCATTTAACTGATTTAAGTATTTCTTCAAATTCCTCATCAGTCTCATCTCCCGGCCACATCCCTACTAATGCCTTTAGTGCCTCAAATGATTTAGCACCTTTCCCTTGTTTTGCCTGAAACAATACCTGTTGTTTAGCGGTCATTGCATTGGGTTTTTTAGAGAAAAATTTATCCGTTTTTCCCGGTTCGGAGAATTCTTCTATCTCTACAAAACTTAATTGTCCGTTGGGTTTAAAATGAGCCATTCCAGAAATGGTAATTTCTTTTCCCATAAATGAAATAATGTCTTGAATGTTAGAACCGTCTTTGTCGTTTACTAATACAAAGCCCTGTTCTGTTTGTAAGCCCAATTTTCCTTTAGACACTTTCATTTCATCCAATTGTCCATTCACAATTACTTTTCTGGGTTCGGGGATACTGTCCTCTAATTGTCCAATTTTCTGAAAGTCATCTTTGGTTATTCTTACTTCTGCAATAGTGCCTCTGTTTGCTAAATAGAAAATCTGATTATCGCTGACAAAGTTCTTTTTGAAATTCATCAACGATTTTAAAAGCGGTTTATCCAAATCGGCTTCCTGATTATCTTCGCTCAAAGCCGTTTGAAAAGACTGGATAACCAACGCCATTGGTGTTAATTGTAATATTTCCTCTTTGGGTTTGAATAGTTCATATTGCAGTCCTTTGATAGTTTCTGCAAAGTTTACGCAATCAATGGTGAGCTTTGTTCCTTCCTGTTCATCGCCGGATATAGTGTCCAGATACATAGCCAATGCCTTTTTCAAGTGCTTATCAGGCGTGATATCACTAAAGCCTTTCAACCGTAGCATCAGTGCTTTGGTAGCAATATCTTTGGTGGATTTTGTCAATAGACCCAGACGGTCAAATTCAATTTGTCCATTGTCTGTGTCCTCACCTACTATTTTAATATCGTAATTCATTGGCTTTAATTTTATATAGTGAATCCAATTTTCCCCAAATTCTTCCGAATCTTTTCATCCAACTCATTCGCTTTGTGCATTTGTTCAGCAAGTGTGCGTGTAAGAGTCTGCATCTTTTCTTCAAAAGCAACTCCATCATCTTCTACCGCTTTAAAATCAATATACCTGCCGGGAGTAAGAATGTAGTTGTTTTTGCGTATATCTTCGATAGTTGCTGATTTACAAAATCCTGGAATATCCTTATAGTCTGTTGCAAACTTTTCAGGACTTCTCCAGTTGTGATATGTTTCTGCTACTTTAGCAATATCAGTGTCCGTCAGTTCTCGTTGTTTACGGCTGATCATTTTTCCGAGTTCACGGGCATCAATAAACAATATCTCGTGATTTCGATTTCTTAATTTACTGTTACCTTCTTTGTTACGAGCCAAAAACCACAAACAAGCCGGTATTTGCGTGTTGTAAAACAATTGCGAAGGCAACGCCACCATACAATCTACCAAATCGGCTTCAATCAGCTGTTTACGGATTTGCCCTTCGGTAGCTATTTCAGAACTCATACTCCCATTCGCCAAGACAATACCTGCTGTGCCATAAGGAGCAAGTTTACTTACAAAATGCTGTAACCAAGCGTAATTGGCATTTCCCGTGGGTGGAATGCCGAATTTCCATTTGTGCGTTTCCGCTTTGTTAATGTTATAATCACTGACATTAAAAGGCGGGTTGGCAATTACATAATCCACTTTCAATTCAGGGAATTTGTCATTCATCAACGTATCGCCCAATTCTATTTTGGCATCTATACCACGAATGGCTAAATTCATTTTAGCCAACTTGTAAGTGGTTGGGTTGCTCTCCTGCCCGAAAATAGAAATCTTGCCTTTTCGGTGTTCGTGTATTTCTATAAAACGCTCACTTTGCACAAACATTCCACCACTACCACAAGCTCCGTCATACACCCGTTTCTCAGCTTCAGGGGCTAACATTTCCACCAACAACTTTACGATACTCTGCGGGGTATAAAACTGTCCGCCTTTTTTGCCTTCAGCATCAGCGAACTGTCCCAAAAAATACTCAAAAACAAAGCCTAAAACATCTTTTCCCTTTCCGCTGCCGTTTTTGCTCAAGGTAATGGAACCGATGAGGTCTATCAATTCTCCCAACCGCTGCTTATCTAATGCAGGACGGGCATAATCTTTAGGCAAAACGCCCTTCAAAGACGGATTGTCTTTTTCAATCGCATCCATCCCATCGTCAATATCCTTCCCAATGGTGGGTAATTTAGCTCTTCCTTGCAACCATTTCCAACGGGCTTGCGGTGGTACATAGAAAATCTTATCTGCCGTATATTCGTCTTTATCTTCCGGGTCAGCACCTGTTTCGGCTTCTATGGATTTCAAATGTTCATAGTGTTCATCAAAAGCATCGGATATATATTTTAAGAAAATCAACCCCAAGACAACGTGCTTATATTCGGCAGCATCCATATTGTTACGCAACTTATCAGCAGCCTGCCAAAGGGTTTTTTCTAATTGTAAAGTGTCGGTCATTGGTCTTTTATTCAGTTCTATATTAATCTTAATGATTTTCCACAAATACTTTTCATTTGACTCCATTTAATATTCAATACATGATATTGTCACTTATGTCTTTTTTTTAGTCCGTTTTCTTTCAATCTTAATGTATGCTTTATGTTGATAACGGATAGGCAATACGCTGTCGGGAAAGTACAAATGTAATTTAAAAGTTGGATTGAAGCCATTATCTGGTAATGGCCAATTTATCCAATAAAAAAACAGGAGAGATGTCGGAGTGTCCCTCCTGCTAAGTAGCCCCGCCAGGAATCGAACCTGGATCTAGAGTTTAGGAAACTCCTATTCTATCCGTTGAACTACAGGGCCGTATTTTTCAGTCGGCAAAAGTAAGGATTCTATTTAAATTGCAAGGTTTCAATAAGCCGGTCCATGTCTTTTCTCAAAAAATCAATAGCCGGGCGCAGGGAATCAATATTGGGTGAAAGATTAAAATAAAGCGCTCCCCGCATAAAGTTCCGCTCATTATCAGTAGCATAAAACTGATAGGCGGATGCGGCATTGCCGCCTACGGTATAAACCACGCCCTGCAAGCCGTTAGCCGTTTCAAACTCCGGTGATTTGATATAATCGGCCTTGACATCATGGGCATAGCTCAGGCGGTACGATTCCGCAATCAATTTATCCAAAGGCTCGGCTGCACTGATGCGTTTATAGCTCAAAAACAGGGTGGCATTCATTTCCCGGAAATCCACATTGATCCAGTAAGGCTGATGCTCCTCCCGGTTGAGGTTGGTATCCTTGGTGATCTGACCATATACCGGATATTCAAAGGTAAAAGGATAGTCGGCGCTGTCGAAAAGCCGGTAGGCTTTTTCGGGAAAATCGGTTTGAAAATAGCCTCTCGGTTTTGGCGTATATACACCGGGCCGGCACGCGGGCATTATTATACCCAGAAGAAGAACAAAAAGAGCCGTATGTTTCATGTCAATATCGTTTGTTGTTTTTATTTGAAAAATGACAGCACCTGGACATTTTCGCTGTAAAAATAAGCGCTGAGCGTTTTTGTAAATTATGCTGGTGCTAAGTCAAAAAAATATTGGCTGTACGCTCAATTTTTATTAAATTGATTATCGTCATTTTACTGTTGTTTTTCATTTTTCATTTTTCATTTTTACTTAATGCAACATTTTTACCGGCAAATTTATGCAGGGTCTTTAATATCCTGTTGTTCCGCAGCATTGCCGGAAGCTGAAGTGTCTTTTGTCTCCTGCTGCAAAGACGAACCTGCTTTTTCGGGATGCAATGCTTTCAGCTCTGAAGCAGCAGTGATAATATGTGCATATAAACTGTCGAGCAATTCGGGATGGTTCGTGTACCAGCCCATAGCATGCTGATAATCTTCAAGACTCATCCCGTAATGTTTCAGTATGCCGGTATAATAAACGGCCAGGCTGTCCATGTTTTTATCCAGGGCATGTGTACCGGTTGCCGTTTTAACATATTGGCTGAAATATTCTGCTGTATGAAGATCTAAGGTAACAGCACTCATTTGCTCTAAGGAAACCGGCGGATCGGGATGCTTATCATTGCAGGAGACTGCTGTAAAAAGCAGTACGACAGAAAAGATTACTTCGAATTTTTTCAGCATCCGGCAGGATATAAAGGCGTTTTTTTTAAGGAAATAAATCATATTGGTACATCAAGGCGCGCATTTATTTAATGGAGCGGTAGCGTGCCGATCCGGGCACATCCATCCGGGACAACTGGCTGACGTAATCTTTCCGCTCTGCTACGGGTGTTTGTGTCAGTATGTTTACAAATTCGTTGGTTTTCGCATTGAAGAAAAATTGCATCAGGATGCTGGAAGGATTATCGTTGTTGATTTCGGTCAGCGTGGCAATGCCGTCTAAAATGGTTTTTCGGGCTTCATCAGGCTGCCGGCTCATCCGGTCGAGTCCTAAACGATGAAAACTATACCAGTATTCGGAAAACTTGCTGAAGCGCGGACTGAGCATCTGGTCAATCAGCCAATAGCGGTTGCGGGTTCCTTCGGTGGCTTTCCACCCGGTGATTTGCTTGCCTTCTTCGGGAGCGTTATTCACTACGTTTTGCGCTCTTTTCAAATAACTCAGCCCGCCGTCCTGCTGAAAGGAATTGTAATCTAAGCCTATAATCAGATAAGCATAATAGGCAAAAACGGCTGTCAGGTTCGACTCCATAGCATTGGAGCCGGACACGCGGTTATCGTCAAAATTCAGTACCTGTGTTTCTACAAATTTGAACACCACATCGCGATCCACATAATTTACGGTTGGCGTATTATAGTCGGTATTAAATACGGGTCGGCTTGCCTGAATGTTCAGGGAGGCTTTATACGTATTTTCCCCGGCCATGCTTTCTATGGTAAGCAGGAAATTGCATTCGATTTTTTCGTTGGGCTTAAAATTATCGGTGGTCCATTTCCTGTTATTCAGAAAATCTGCTAAAGATTTTTTTAAAGACATAAATACTTTGGCATCCACATTCTGAATTTTATCGCCTAACACTTCCACATTGCATTGCAGCTCCTGTGCGCGGGTATTCAGCCCAAACAGCAGCATGCAGATGAGGCCTAAGCCATATTTTCCAAAAGGTGCATTCATCTTTACAGTTTTACGGATCATCAATCAGTTGTCGGTGTTATTAGTGCTAAGTCAAGAAGATATTGTCTGTATGTTCAAGACTTTGTTATATTGATTATCAGATTTTTATTGTTTTGCATTTTGCATTTTGATTTTTGACTTAACATTAGTATTGTCCAGGATTGTTTCCATTATTTTTAAGGCTAATTGCTTTTTGGGTTGCAGGGGAAATTCTTTATGCCATCCGTTTTTGCCGATCAGGGTAATCTTATTGGTATCTGTTCCGAATCCGGCGCCGGCATCTTTCAGGGAATTGAGTGCAATATAATCGGCATTTTTACCCCGGAGTTTTTCTTCCGCATTTTTTCTTTCGTTTTGGGTTTCTAAGGCAAAGCCTATTAACGTCTGACCGGCTTTTTTTATTTTGCCTAAGGCGGCCAGGATGTCGGGATTGCGTACTAATTGAATCTGCATGGATGCCTCGGCGCCTTTTTTTATTTTTTCCTCTGCCCGCTCTTCCGGCCTGAAATCACTGACGGCAGCAGCCATTACGGCAATATTTGTTTTGGGAAATAACTCCATACAGATATCGTACATTTCCTGGGCGGAGGTTACCTGATGCACCCGGATGTTTGCTGCAACAGGAACTTGCGCGGCCGGCCCTAACACCAGATCAACCTGGTAGCCATACCCGGCCAATGCTTCTGCCATAGCAATGCCCATTTTACCGCTTGAAAAATTTCCAATGAAACGCACCGGGTCTATATGTTCATAAGTAGGCCCGGCAGTTACTAAGGCTTTTTTTGAGCCGGCATCTTTAGGAGATGTATTGAAAAAATCGGACAGGATCTCCACGATTGCCTCCGGTTCTGCCATTCTTCCCGCGCCGGTTAGTCCGCTGGCCAGCTCGCCGTGATCTACCGGGATGATGGTATTGCCATAAGACAGCAGGGTATTGATATTGTGTTTTGCAGAAGGGTGCAGCCACATGTCTTCATCCATTGCGGGCGCTATCATTACCGGGCATCTTGCGGAGAGATATACGGCTTGTACGATATTGTCGCATAAGCCATGGGCCAGCTTCGCGAGTGTATTGGCGCTACAGGGGGCTATCAGCATTGCATCTGCCCAAAGTCCTAAATGCACATGGTTATGCCATTGCGCTTCATTACTGAGATCGGCATAGACCGCTTTGCCGGATACCGTGGAGAGGGTAAGCGGCGTTACAAAATCCTGCGCCGATCGGGTCATCAGCACCTGCACATCAGCACCCGCTTTGACCAACAGCCGCACTAAGGCAGGTGTTTTATACGCTGCGATGCTGCCGGTTACGGCTAATACTATTTTTTTGTTCCGGAGATTTTTCACTAAAGAAATAACGATAAAGTTAAGGAAACATTTTATAATAGCGAGAAGTATAAATGGAATAAGGTGTACTTCAACTTTTCCTTTGCCGAATTACATGTCGTCGGTGAGGACACCGACCACGGCGCCGACATTTTTATGCCGGCAGGATGTGTATATAACAAAGGCGTTGTATTGACATTATTTGCTTTTATTGCGATAAGCTTTTATAGTTGATCCCATTTTAAGAAAACGGTTTGAACAGGCTGCAATGTAGCAGGCTTTTTATTGGGAATAAGAAAAAATCTTTGAGGATTGCGCTGCTATGAAAGGTTTGTTGCTATCACAAAAGCAATAGGTCAGCAAAGAAAAATGTTATGCGGCTACCGGATGATAGCCGCATAACATTTTCAGCATTGAAATTTGATTTAAAAACAATTAAATTTCAGTCTCCGGTTTTTTGCGGAAGTAAATCTTATCGTTTACAAATTCGTTCATGGCCTGTAGGGCTGGGTTGGCCATGCGCTCGTAAAAGCGTGAAATTTCAATCTGCTCTTTGTTCTCGTGAATTTCTTCCAAAGAATCGGTATGGTTGGCAAAATCTTCCAGCTTGCGGTGCAGTTCTTCTTTAATATTAATGCTGATTTGATTGGCCCTTTTTGAAATCACGGAAATGGATTCATACAAATTGCCGGTTCTGCTTTTCAGGTCCACCACATCACGGGTTTCAATCAGCGGATTTAACGATGAAGTCAGTTTTTTACTGGTGCTCATTGCGTAATTTATTTATGATTTTTTGAGACGAATTGGCGTAGTCGTTGGCTTCTTTCAGATAGACAGAGTTGGGATAGCTTTGCTGCAGTTCATGACAGGCATTGATCACTTCGGCATAACGTTCTTCCTGTTTTTCAGTGCGGCTGTTTTTGGCATAATAAAAATAAGCCTGTATCATCATATATTGGTAATAGTCGGTATGAACGGATTCGGGATAATCGAACATCAGCGTTTTATAAGCTACACTGGCGGCTTTATATTCCCCGATATGATAATACAGTTTGGCAGCATTGGCATCTTTTTCTTCCAATTTCTTCCGGGCCTGCTCAATATAACTGTTGGCCTGCTTGAGATGAGCAGAAGACGGATACATATTAATATAGGTCTGCAATACTTCTGCAGCTTTGATCGTGCTGCTTTGATCTAAGGAGTATTTGGGCGACATTTTATATAAAGCCACAGCATACAGGAAATAGGCTTCTTCCGCACGGTCGCTTTTGGAGAAAATTTCTGTAAAATTTTTGAACTGGTAAGAAGCGCTCATATAGTCCTGCATATTATAAAAGGTATGACAGTAGCGCCAGTACAGCTCTTCATAGTTTTTAGTACCACGAAAAACCGGCAATAAGGTTTCGTAAAGCTGATTGGCTTTCGACCATTGTTTTTTATCGTAAAACTCATTGGCACGGGTAAAGCGCTCATTGACATCCTTGCTTTTCAGTGCGGTTTCAAATGCACTTTTACAGGAGGGCAACGCAGTAAGACCGATGAGCAATACGGAAAAGGCCAGCAGAATTTTTCGCATAAGGGTTGCAAAGTTAATAAAAATAGCTATAACGCGCTTTAAAGAAAAAATATTTCAGGATTATTGGAAAAAGTGTTTGTTAAAAAAGAAATAATGTGCCATCTTTATGGCTTGCAAGCTTGTCTTTAATGGTGCTTCGCATTTAGTATTATATTAAATTATGGAAAAGACATTTATATATTTATTCTATCTGATTGGCGGTACCTTTTTCATGGCTTTGAATGCCGCTGCACAGCTTTTGCCACCCAATCAGCCGGAGCAGGATGCCTGCAATGCTTTGGCCTTGTGTGGAAATACTTTTACCTCGCCTTACAGTTACCAGGGAATAGGTATGGTAACCGACCTGACCACTACACCCTGTTCGGGAGGAGAAGGCAATTCCATGTGGTTGGTGCTGAATGTAACCTCGCCGGGAAGCATCGTGTTTACCTTAGCTCCGATCAGCCCCGAAGACGATTATGATTTTGCCGTTTTGGATATTACTAATACGACCTGTGAAAATCTCAGTTCTGCCAATGTGATTCGTTGTAATTTCAACAATAATAATCCGGGGAGTAATGTGAACGGCGTTATCGGACTGAACAGCACTTCTACCATACCCAATGTTACCGCCGGCGCTACCGGCAATTCATTTTGCCAGCAGATAGATGCAGTAGCAGGCGGGGTGTATCTGATCATGATCAATAATTTCGGTAACTACCAGACGGGTGGAGAAAGTTCGGGATTCACTATTGATTTTACCGGCTCTACTGCTACATTCAATTCCGACGGTCCTCCGGCGATTGATTCCATTGTGACTTCCTGTGATTACTCCGAAGGCTTTACCCTGCAATTGACACAACCTATAAATTGTAATTCCATAGCAGCCGATGCCAGCGATTTTTACCTGACTCCTTCGGGAACCGTCAGTAGTGTGGTAGGTAATAACTGTAATTCCAGCGGACAGGGCTATTCCGATATACTCTACTTCACTTTTTCTCCGCCATTAGCGCCGGGAACTTATACATTGCATCCACAGATCGGTACTGATGGTAATACCCTGCTGGATTTATGCGATGAGCCATTATATGAAACCGACGTTATTTCCTTTACCATTCCGCCCTTACCGGCATTTCAGTCGGTATCGCTGGCCTGCAGCACGATTACGGTACAAATGACTGTGCCGGTTGATTGCGGCAGCGTTGCAGCAGATGGCAGTAATTTTCTGATCAACGGACCGGCAACTTTGAATATAGCTGCGGCTGCTGCCATTAACTGTAATGACAATAATCTTTCCAATACCATTGTGCTTACCTTAGCTAATTCTATCAATACGGTAGGCGACTATACCATCACGGCTCAAACCGGCTCGGGCGGAAGCATGATCATGGATAGCTGTGGACATCAACAGGCAGTGGGCGATAATATTACGTTTACCGCTCCTTCATTAAGTCCAGTATTGTCATTGCCTGATAGTATAACTACCTGTATCAATTCAGGGGTTACGCTGCCTTTGGAAATTGTCAATCCTGTTCCGGGTATCAATTATTCCTTTAACTGGATTCCCAGCAGTGGGCTGAGCAGCGCTACGGTACAGCAGCCTGTTGCGCTTCCGGCATTGAATCAGCTTTATACGGTAACGGTAACCGGAGATGATCCTACATATTGCCCGGCCTTCGATACGGTGTATGTCAGCGTATTGTCCGGCTTTAATATTCTGAATAATGACACTACGGTTTGTGCCGGCGCGGTTATTCAGGTTTATACCGATGGAAATGATGCTTATAATTATACCTGGTCTCCCTCCGACGGTGTGCTCAATCCTAATGACCCCGATGCCCAGATTACCGCTGATCAATCCACATTATACGCGCTCACGGCATCTTATTCCGGTTGTCCGGACAGCACACAATATCTGAACATTAATGTAGAGTCTTCCATTTTTGTTGATTTAGGCCCTGACCAGGTACTTTGCACCGGCGATACCGCCATTATTGAGGCGATCATCAGCCCTTTCGGTAATTATACCTATGAATGGATTCCGGCAGGTGATAACTATGGCCCGCAGGGTGAGCCGAATATTTTATACTATGGCGATACTTCCATAGCTTTCCGTCTCAAAGCCAGTACGCCAAGCGGCTGCTATGGAACCGATTCTGTTTTTATCCAGGTTTTACCCAAATTATATACCGCAGTTAATACCAATGATACCGGCTTTTGTGCAGGGGCAGAAGATTCATTACAGATAGTTATTACCGGCGGCGGCTCCGTGTATCGCTGGACACCCGGCTATGGTCTCAGCGATTCCACGATTGCCGATCCTATGGTGTATCCCGGTACTTCAACCGATTATACCGTGTATATTCAAAACGGCAATGGCTGTGCGGACACCCAGCATATCAGTGTGGCGGTATATCCCGCAGCCATGATTAATCTCCCGGACAGCGTAACCCTGTATCCCGGCGAGTCCTACCAGTTGTCGCCGGAAACGAATTGTTTGTATTTTCAGTGGTTCCCGCCATCGGGTTTGAGTGCGGATGATATTTCCAACCCCATAGCGCAGCCGGAAGTGCGTACTCGTTATTTTGTAACCGGTACTACGGAACATGGCTGTACGACTTATGATTCTATAGATGTGCTGGTGGAGGAAACGGTTATTGGAATGCCGAATGCATTTGTACCCGGTAATGGTACCAATAATGTATTTAAACCTTCCATAAAAGGACTGGCCCGTCTTAATACCTTCAAGATATTCAACCGCTGGGGAGAGATGGTATATCAAAGCGCCAATATTGACCAGGGTTGGGACGGTAGCCTTAACGGGCACCCTCAGCCGATAGGGGTGTATATGTATATCATAGATGGTGTATTAGATAATGGTAAACCATTTGTGATGCAGGGTAATGTTACGCTGCTGCGTTAGCAGGCTTATTGTGTATAACTTGTACAGGATGTGTGTTGGTATTAGTTTGAAAATAATATCAGCTACCAAATGTAAAAAGTGTTTATTTTAAATGTGTATTTGTTAAATTAAAATGCTCAGAATTGTCATTGCCACAATAATATTATGGATAGCTGGCCCCGTATATAGCCAGAACCTGGTTTTAAACGGAAGTTTTAGTGCGGGAGCTGCCGATTGGAGCGCTTTTCCCCCGGGTACTTATACTGAAGCTCAATATACCGAGACAACCTATGGAGGTGTAGTTGCCGGTAATGGTGTTTGTGAGATAGATGCGGAATCTAACGCAAGACAGTCCATTACAGTTGAACCCGGCGTAGCTTATAGTTTCTCATTCCGGTATAGCAGACGTACCGGCAACGGAGCTGCACCGAATCCGACTACGATTAATGTGAAAATTTACGATGCTACAACAAATTATATTGATGAGGATATTGATGCGGATAACAATACCTGGTCCTGGACTTGTTATACCGGTACCTTTACCCCCGCCGGGAATAGCGTTACCTTAGACTTCTCCTATGCCATGAGTGGCAGCGTTACTTTGGGGGCGATTATTGATGATATTACTATCACTCCCACCATACAAACCATAGCAGAAACAGGAACTGCCTGTCAGGGTAGTACGCTCACTTTAAGCGCTCCGGATTTTACGGGAAATCCCGATGCTGTTTATACCGGATATGCATGGTCCGGTCCCAACGGTTTTTCTTCAGGTGATGCAACAATAACGCTTAATAATATACAGCTCTCCGATGAAGGCACTTACACCTGTATCATGACACTGAATAGTTGTCTTGAGGTTAGCGGTTCTTACACCTTATCCGTAACGCCTATTGCCGTTACTGATACCATAACGGTCTGCAGCAATGAGCTGCCTTATAACTGGAACGGGCAATTGCTTGAAGCTTCCGGTACCTATACCTATTCTACGCAAAATGCCGGAGGATGCGACAGTACGACTACCTTAACTTTTTATGTCAATAATGCATCATCATCATCGGCAGATACGGTGATTTGTGACGGGCAGATCCCCTTTGTATGGAATGGCATAACGGTTAACGCCATGGGACCCGGAGCAGCAATATATACTACCCAAAATTCGATCGGGTGTGATAGTGTGGTAACACTAAATGTTCAATTGGATAATACGACCTTATCATTGGATTTAGGCCCCGACCAGGTGCTCTGCACCGGCGATACCGCCATTATTGAAGCTATTATCAGTCCTTATGGAAACTATAGCTATGAATGGACTCCGGCAGGCGACAACTATGGCCCGCAGGGCGAGCCGAATATTTTTTATTACGGCGATACTTCCATTACGCTTAGTCTCAAAGTCAGCACACCAACAGGTTGCTATGGAATTGATTCGGTATTTATCCAGGTTTTACCCAAGTTATATACCGCAGTTAATACCAATGATACCGGTTTTTGTGCAGGGGCGGAAGATTCTTTACAGTTGATTATTACCGGTGGAGGCTCGGTGTATCGCTGGTCGCCCGGTTATGGTCTCAGTGATTCCACAATTGCCGATCCTATGGTGTATCCCGGTACTTCAACCGATTATACCGTGTATATTCAAAACGGCAATGGCTGTGCGGACACCCAGTATATCAGTGTAGCGGTATATCCCGCTGCCATGATTAATTTACCGGACAGCGTAACCTTGTATCCCGGCGAGTCCTACCAGTTGTCACCGGAAACGAATTGTTTGTATTTTCAGTGGTTTCCGCCATCCGGCTTGAGTGCCGATGATATTTCCAATCCCATAGCGCAGCCGGAAGTGCGTACCCGTTATTTTGTAAACGGCACTACCGAATACGGCTGTACAACTTATGATTCTATAGATGTGCTGGTGGAGGAAACGGTTATCGGAATGCCGAATGCATTTGTGCCCGGTAATGGTACCAATAATGTATTTAAACCTTCGATGAAAGGACTGGCCCGTCTTAATACCTTCAAGATATTCAACCGCTGGGGAGAGATGGTATATCAAAGCGCCAATATTGACCAGGGGTGGGATGGTACTTTTAACGGCCACCCGCAGCCGGTAGGAGTCTATATGTATATTATAGACGCTGTACTGGATAACGGCAAGCCATTTGTGATGCAGGGTAATGTTACGCTGCTGCGTTAAGGTTTATTCATTCAGGAGCGCTATCGGATCCCAGAACAATGTTTTAAAGTTTTGTACGCAATCGTTTTTAACGGTAATGCCTTCCCGTTCCAATAGTTTTTGCATCTCATCCGGATGACCGAAATGATGTTTTCCGGTAAGCAGGCCTTTACTGTTGACTACGCGGTGGGCGGGTACATCAGGATATTGATGCGAGGCATGCATAGCCCAGCCTACGATACGGGCGGAAGCGCCGGTGCCGATACATTTTGCAATAGCGCCATAGGAAGTTACCCGGCCTTCGGGAATTTGGCGAACGATATCGAAGATAAAATCGAAAAGAGATGCTCTATTCATGATGATATGGACTGTTGTTTAAAATGCTGAAAGCGCGGTATAATTGTTCAAACATGATCAACCGAACCAATTGGTGCGGAAAGGTGAGCGGGGAAAGCGAAATGGTTTTTCGGGCGGTTTGCTTTATGGTATCGCTTACGCCCCAGGGACCGCCTATTAAAAATACCAAAGTTTTACAGCCTTTATTCATGATGTCCTGAAGGCTGTTTGCAAAAGCCTTTGAGGAAAAATGCTGACCCTGTTCGTCTAAGAGGATCAGGTAATGCGCAGGTTGTAGTTTTTCTAAAATAATTTTTTCTTCAAGAAGGACGGATTGTGCAGCGGTGGTATTTCCCGACCGCCGGGGTGGGGGAATCAGTACCAATTGTACCGGGCAGTAGGGTCTGAGCCGTTTTTCATAAAAGCCTATGCCTGCTGCAATGAAGGGGTCATGTTCTTTACCGATGCTCCATATTTCAATATTCATTTGAATCTTTTTGGGGTAAAAATTTTTTACAAAAATAAAAAAGTTTTACCTTTGCCGTCCCTTAAACGGAATGGCTCCGTAGCTCAATTGAATAGAGCATCTGACTACGGATCAGAAGGTTTCAGGTTTGAATCCTGACGGGGTCACTGTTAAAACGGTATAATTAATTTATTTCAAATTAATTATACCGTTTTTCTTTTGCCGGAATTGGTATGTTTGGTGGTAAATAAGCACATTATGAATGGGTTACAGAAAAAAGCCTGCTTGCACAAGGCAGACTTTTTTATAACCTTTCAGCTTGTTTTGTGGATTGAAAATAGTCTTTTTGCTGCTCTTGTTTCAGAAATGTTTCAGAATTTCTTAACCCTCAAAAAAGTTCTGTAACAATGGACATCCACTTTAATATTGAGTTGGATAACTACACCAACAAAAAGGGAGAAAAATCTGTTTTTATCAGATGTACCCAAAATAGAAAGCACAAAAGGGTAAATGTAGGTATTCAAATTAATCCCAAATATTGGGATGAAACTCAAAAATGCATTACAAAAAGGCATAAACTACACAAAGAGTATAATGCTGCCATTCAGCAAAAAATGCTTGAATTACAAAAAGTTTATCTCTCTCAACTAAACTCCGGAGAGTTTATAGAATTGCCTTCTTTTATTCAAACAATACAAAAACCCCAATCTCAAAATTTCTTTGACTTTGCCTATAAGTATAAATTAGAGCCTATAAAATCCAATAAGAAATTGGGTACTTATAGAAGATATGAGGCAGTGTTGAATAAGCTAAAGGAATTTGCAGGAAAATCACTGACACTTAATCAGATGGATTACACTTTAATAAGGGAATTTGAGCAATACCTGCTAAATGAAAAGAAGAATAGCAGGGATACCGTTTCTTCTAACCTAAGTGTAATCAGAACCATTATTAATGAAGCTGAAAAACACAGCCTTTTCTCCAGGAAAAATCCTTTCAATAATATCAGTTTGAAATACACCAATAACTCCAAGAATAAACTCACCATTGAAGAACTCAAAAGGTTTAATTCAGTTGAACTCCCCGATATACAATCCCTTCATTTAGCAAGGGATTTTTTTATGGCTTGCTTTTATGCAGCAGGTACAAGGGCGGGGGATATGGCAACAATGAAATGGAGTAATATCAAGGCTGGTAATTTGGTTTTTACTCAAATCAAAACAGGCATGGCTATGAACTTCCCCATCTTAGGGGATTTGGAACAGATTTTTAGTAAGTATGATAATTCAACTCTTTACATTTTCCCATTGTTTAAGGAAAATGAAATAGTTGATGAAAGGAGTATTAATACCAAAATTACCTACATCAATAAATACATTAAAGAGGTTTGTAAATATGCAGGCATATTGAAGAAAATCAGCAGCCATTGTGCAAGACATAGCTTTTCTGATATTAGCCTTTCTCTAAATCAAAATGACATTTTTGGATTAAGGGATATGTTAGGACATACTTCTGTAAAAACTACAGAAGGGTATTTACAGAACCGGAATTATGGGCAGAGTAAAGACTATTTGCAGAGTATTGAAAATTTGCTGAAATAAAAATAATGTCCAAAAAATATCCATTACTTATATAGGAGTTTGGATAAAATTTGGACATTATTTTATGTTGTTATAACTTGGACACTGAATAATTTTATTATGTAATTATGGAAGTTAAAAAAGATGGATTCTGGGAGCAAGAAATAATATTCCAGTGGGAAATACCAAAAGATACTACTCATATTGAACCTGAAATTCTGCAATCAGAAATAATCTATAAGAAAATCCTCCCTGAAGATTTTCCATATTATCAAGCAAGTTTTCATCAGATTTCTCCAAATGAGCAAGGTCATATCTCTAAGCAAATTGATGATTATTTAAAATATGAAGATAGGAATACAGTGGTAATTAATGCAGGAGTTGGACAAGGGAAAACTCATTCTATTTTAAGAATAGCCAAGAAATATTTTGATAATGGTTTTATTGTTGTCTTTGCTGTTCCTTATAAATCTCTTGTTAGTGAGTATAAAGCTGATTTAATAAACTTGGATATTAAGGAAAGTGAGATTTTAGACTATCAAACTGTAGCTAACAATTATGAACTACAAGATAAGTCTAATGAAAAAATAGAAAATCCAATTTTACCTCTTGATGCAAGTCTTAGAAATATTCACTTGATGACTGTTAATGCTTTACTTGGCAATTCTGGAGAAGATTATGTAAAGCAATCACAAAAAAAGATTGACTATATCAATTTTCTGATTGATAGATGTAAAAAGGATAATAAAAAGGTAGTTTGGATTTTTGATGAAATCCATGATAGTATTCATAATTTCCAACAAAAGCTAATATTCAATCTATGGAAGTGGAAAGGAATTTTAGCTAAGACTTTTTGTATAAGTGCTACATATAATGAAGCCTCAAAAGTTGTAATTAAATATTTATCAGAACTTATTGAAGGGGAGAAAATTCAAATTATTGAATCTCAAAGAACAAGAATAGATGCTAAAAGAAGTGATTTGTTTTTGATGTTATTCAATAAGCCAATATACTCTTCCTATGACAATGAATTAATAGAAGTATTTAAATATTTAATTTCCAGAAAGAAGAAAATAAATATACTTTCTTTCAGCAGTAATTTAGCTAATCAATTAGTTGACAGTAAAACTCCAATGGGAGCTTTATTAAAAAATGAATTTGGAGAAGTTAATCTATGTACAGGAGATAGTAAAGGGAAATTTAATAATGACCAATGTAATGTGGGTACTACTTTTAGTACAGGTATTAATATTATTGGAGAAGACAAAGTATTAGTAATCTTCCTTCCTACTTCATATTCCAATAATGATAATAAGAATTTAGGTATTTTCACAAGAGGAATAAACACACTTATTCAAGCATTAGCAAGAGTTAGGAGTAAAAGTGAGATTTATATTATTATGCCTAAGCCTACAATTTTGATTAGAGATAAGCAAAACACTAAGTATATAGATAATGTTATAAAAAATGAATCTCTTAATGAATTAGATGCCCAAGATGTTTATGAAGACATTAATAACCAAAGGCACTACATTGAATCAGTTTATAATTCAATTAGAAATAATGTAGAAAATGAAATTAAAGCAGTAAAAGAGAAAAAAGAAGAAAGAGAGTTAAAGAAAAAACCAAGTCTTAATTTTCCTGAATTGGATGATTTTATTTTAGCAGATGGAGAAAAATTGCTTGTCCAAGGATTTGATATTTTTGGAAGGAATTTATCCAACTATATAACTTGGGCAGCCTTTAATGACCAATTTTTAAATTGTAAGCTGAAAGATATTTTAAAGTTAAATGAACTTATACTTGAAGAAGGTAAAGTATTAGAGAGCTTATATAAGTATATGGTTACAAGTCCTGATTTCATTATAAAAAATAGCAATGGAAAAGATGATTTATTGCTAAATTATATAAGTGAAAAAGAACTCTTGCCTTTACTCAGAGATTCTATTTTTAGCAATAATGTCTATCTGCTGAAAAAGGATGGTAAAAAATATTTGCTTAGAAAAAATAATAGAGTTTTTGAAAGTCAAATATTAGCTGCCTTGAATATTCACTATTGCATTACAAGTAATGCATACTATGAAAAACATTTTTTATCTAAAGGCAAGAAGTTTATTGATTTTAAATACACTGTTACAGATTATTTGATTTCTTGTTTAGTGTCATCAGAATACTATCAATATATAGCAGAAAAGCGATCAAAAAAAATCCCAATAAAATCTGATTTAAAGATGTTAGAATCATATCATCATCTTTATAGTTTCTTCAAAAAATATCCATCATTATATTTTTCAAATTTCAAAGGTAAAACCATTGTTGAAAGTGGATTAGATAAAAATCCATATTCTAAAGAAGAACTAAACAACTACAAAGAGGCAATCTTATATATCAAGGAAAATGATTATTATATTAAGAGTAAGATTTTTGGATTATTTCAAGATATAAATTCAGATTCAAGTGATAAGGACATTGTGAACTGTTTAAAATTCATAGTTAATAAGTATCTCATTGATACAGAACTATATAAACCTGCTAAATATAAAGAAGAAATAAGACCTAATCTCAAACAATTCAAAAGGAATAAACCTCAATTCAAAGGCAGAGTATTGAATCTGCTTGCAAATAGTGAAGATATAACCAGAGATGATATTAACTCAATAGAATGGGAAAGTGTATCATTTGAGGAATTATAAAAATGTCCAACTTTTATCCAAACTCTATATAAGTCCACAGATATTTCTTGGACATAAATTTTTCAAGCCACTCATTTTTTGAGTGGCTTTTTCATTTAACCTAAAATCAAAAAAAATTATGCAACTAAGACAATCCCAAAGACAACAAACCAAAATCAAAATGGCACTACAGGGAAGTAGTGGCAGCGGTAAGACTTATTCAGCTTTACTCATAGCTTATGGTATCACAAATGATTGGAGTAAAATAGCCATCATTGATACAGAAAGTAAAAGTGCTGATTTGTATGCACACTTAGGTCAGTACAAAGTACTCACTTTAGATGCCCCTCATAGTCCTGAAAGATATGTTGAGGCAATATCCCTGTGTGAAAATTCCGGAATTGAGGTTATCATAATAGACAGTATTTCTCATTGTTGGGAATACCTGTTGGATTTCCATTCCAACTTAGTGGGTAATTCTTTTCAGAATTGGAATAAAGTAAACCCAAGACAAAGACTGTTCATAGATAAGATACTTAATTCTACATCTCATATCATAGCTACAATGAGAGTAAAGCAGGATTATGTACTCAATCAAAAAGAAGGGAAATACATCCCTGAAAAGGTGGGCTTAAAATCAGTAATGAGAGATGGAATAGACTATGAATTTACCATAGTACTTGACATTGACATTAAACACAATGCCGTAGCCTCCAAAGACAGGACTAATCTCTTTATGAATAAGCCGGAATTTGTGATTACAGCTAATACCGGGACAGAGATTAAAGAATGGTGTGCAAGTGCAGTAACTCCTGAATTAATTAAAGAGGAAATTAAAAACGCTAAGACCATTGATGAGCTTAATGCTGTTTTCAGAAAATACAGCACCTGGTATAATCTCCTGCAAGATGATTTTATGAAAAGAAAGCAGGAACTCCAACCTATGAAAGAGCCTGTACAAAAAGTTATTGCTAACCTTCAAAATTTCAGTATCAATGGAACTCATAACAGTACACAACAACATCAATAATGAACCACCACCTTTTATAGTGGATGATGAACCAGTAATAGCTGAAAAGGAAACCAATCAGCAATTCATACAGGCAAATACTGATGAAGTGGATTTAGACCACTTGAAAAGGGATTGTATCATACCCAATTTCTCTAAGGATAATGAAACTACAATTTCACATCAGGAATTTATAGAAGTTGCACAGGAAAGCATTTACAAGTTATTTCCTCATGAACAAATATCCCTGCCTGACATCAGGGTAAGCCATCAGATTAAAGGCAGAATACCAGAAGCCATAGGCAAACCTGCAAAGGAATTACAGGAATTTGAAAAGACTATTTATTATGAAAGGATGGCTTTTGTAATCAACCTACCTACTATCAGAAATGTAGTGAATGGAAATGAGCTAAGTCTTTCCATAGGTGGGGTTAGAGCCTATAATCAAGAGAATTTGTATTGCAAAAAGACAATGGAAAAGTTCAAAATTTTCATAGGATTTCAAAATTCTGTTTGTACTAACTTATGTATCAATACAGATGGATTTAAAGGAGAACTGAGAGCCAGTAGCCCACAGCAATTAAGAGAAGAAATAATGATGTTATTTCAGTCCTACAATGCAGAACAACATTTAAAGGATATGCACAGCTTTGGAGTTTATGAATTACCTGAAAAGCAATTTGCACAGTTTATTGGCAGGGCAAGATTGTATCATTATTTACCAAAGCAATTAAGACAGCATATTCCAACTTTAGAGCTTAATGATGGACAAATCAATGCTGTAGCTAAGGCTTATTATGAAGATGAGAACTTTGGTAGCTTTGGCAATAGCAGCATTAATCTTTGGAATTTGTACAATCTTTTCACAGGTGCTACAAAGAGCAGCTACATTGATACTTTCTTGGAAAGAACTGTAAATGCTCATCAATTAACCAAAGGTTTCAGAAATGCTTTGGAAGGAGATACCACTTACCAGTGGTTTTTGGGGTAGAGTGAAAAAGGTGTCCATTGAAAAATGGGCACCTTTTTGTAAATAAGATAAAAAAAATTAACTTGTGGGCAAATCCAAAAAATTATGCATCAAATTATTTTTAAAGAAAATAGCAGAAGATGTTCTGTAGAATTTACATCAAAAAGAGTAGGGAAATATACTCTTGAATTTACCAGAAGCAATAGATTGGAATTGTTGTTGCAAAACATTGAAACTTTAATTCATTCATTTAGGCAAGACAATATTTATCATATTATTACTGAATATAATCTTGAAAGCAAAGTAAAATATAGTACTATAAAAATTTTTAGCAGTTCTCCCAAAAGCCAGATTGGGAAAATTAAATTTTGGGACATTGACTTAAATGACCAGAATATAGGAAATGTGATGAAATCCTATAAAGAAAATTTCAGACTTTGTATTTCAGAACTATTAGAATTGTTAAGTCAATACAAATAACTATTAATATTTTTTATTTGTAGATGAGGAATTATTGGCTATATTTCCCAATAGGCTTTCTTCATTTTTAGTTGTCCAGAATTTATCTGAAAGATTATATAGAGGGAGGATATTTTTTGGACAAAAAATAGTAAAAATTTCCTTTTTCTTTACCTTGCCCAAGGAAATAGAATACCAAGTATTATGTCAAACAAAAATATTGCAATTGGAGCCACAGTTATAGTAGTAGTGATTGCTTTACTTTATTGGATTGAAAGGGAAAAAAGTAAAAGACTTGAAGAAGAGTTAAATAATGAAAATGACTATTCTAAGAAACTTGAAATTGATAATTTAAAACTCATTCAAACAGTATTAAATCAAGACAGTCAAGTTCCAAAAGAAATCAAAGAACAGCTTCAGGAATTGTTTGTAAGATATGAGCTTAAAAATCTCAAAATTGCTAAAGAAATTACATCAATTATTAAATTAATTGAAGGGAATCAGTATGAAAAAGCTGTTATGTCAATAGCAAAAGTAATAGAAAACTTATTGAAATTAAAACTTACCAATCATAGTGAGTTAAAGAAAATTGCAGTAAAAAAAGATGGCAATACAAGAAAGCCAGTATTTGCTGACTACATTAAATGTGCCTTTAATACTAATTTATTTGATGAAGATGACTTCCAATATGCTGAACTTTTAAGAAAAAATAGGAATAAAGAAGCTCATGAAGTTGGTAATGAAAATATCAAGAATTACAATTTGAGTTCTATTTTAACTGGTATTACTTTAATTGCAAAATGTGAAAATGTTGAAATAGCTTAATTTGAAGAAATTTTACTTCTAAAATCCAACATTAAATGATATAGTGTAAACTTCTTGTTTGATTTAGTAGTATGATTTGACCTATAAGAAAAATCAAGATTGTCAATAAACTTATAGGGTGTAAAGTCTGCAAAATGCTGGCAATTTATTTCAATATCATTCATCTTTACAACAAATGCTAACATACCATTTATAGAGAAATTGGTTTTATATTTTTCATCAATGTATCTTTGAATCCCTTCTTTTATGTATTTATTATTTAAGCTATTTTGATAATTTGGATTAATGTCATCCAATCTCTTGCATTCAATCACATAATAGGCTTGGGTATCTTTCTTATATTTTAATAGGTCATAAACTTGAATATCAGCATACCCTTTTTCATTATAGTTATCATCTAAAGATGCATTTTCAGTTGCAAAGAGAAATTCTGTAAGTTCCAACTCCTCTTTAATATCCTGATTGTCCAAATAATCTTTAAAAAGTCTATTCTTTATTTTATTCTCATTGTTTTCTACAAACTCATAATCCACTAACATTTTTTCATAGCATCTGTAAATCTGAGTAAGGATATACTCAAAATTTTCATCAATATAGAATGTAATATATTGGGGATTATTTATCTTCATCTTTAAGCCTTTTCTCCACTGCCAATTTTAAAAAATGCTTCTATAAATTCAGACAAATCCAAATAAGCTAATGCAGTATGCCAAGACTTAAACTGATTAGGTTTTGCTACATAAAAGAAATCTTCTTCAAATCCTTTTATATCTTTTTGAAGATATAAATTATCACTCAGGTTTTCAAATCCTAAGCTTGTGATTACTGCGAGCAGGTTTTCATTTTCTAATTTACTCCACAAAATACCATCCTTCACATTTGATGGATTAGGAATGATTTTGAACTTTATTAGTATAGTAGATTCAGACCACATAATTTCCACTTCAAAGTAATTACCATCAGACTTAAACCTTTTTCCAAAATGTCCAATAAAGATTTGGGCATATTTTTTCAATACACTATCCTGAAATTTTAGCTTACTGGTTACTTTACTTTTCTCCTTATCAGTTCCTTTTAATAATGGAATTGAAATTTCAGTAGCATAATCAATCAAACTACTCTCCTGTTTAGAGACTTTAAATAATTTGATTATTTCTTTATCAAGTTCCTTTACAGCATTATTCAACTCACTCTCAATAAAATAGTCTTTCATAATACTTGTATGCAGATTTTTGGTTAACTGCTCTACTTTTTCATATTTCTGAATAAGGCTATCATTGATTGCATAAGGAGTATTCCATTTTTCCTCATCATGAGTTTCTTCTCTTTCTATTCCAGCAGAAGAACCATTAGAAATTATAAAATAGCTGAAAAAAGTTGAATTTATAATTGCAGAAATTGCTTTAATTGTTTTTAAACCATCTTTCTTAAATGATTTTATACTTGTAAGTGAGCTTTTGAATAATGTATCTGAATAGGATATTGCACTAACAGACTTAAAAGTATTATTAGTGCCACCTGTTATTAATAGGCAAGGTGTTTTAAATATCCTAACATCTTCAGGAAAGTACCCAACATCCCTTCCATCCCAATTATTGAGATTATCAGTTAAGTAATATGGCATTAAATAATTACTATAATTGGTTCTTTCATCAACCATTTTTCCTTTAGTATTCAACTTTTTGCCCAAAGAACCTATAAACTTATATCCTTTGAAATTCTTTGTATCTATTTTTCTGCCAGAATCATTAAATTTTAAACCTTGCCCCTTTATATATTTAGTTTGATCAGATGTAATCTGTTCAATAGTTTGGTATTTTGTTTTTAGCCTTTGTATAAAATAATAATCCAAAATATTGCCATAAACCAGAACTTTCCAAATCCAATCTTCATCAATAAAACTTTGTTGAGTGAGTTCTTTAATATCATATTTCTCAATAACCATTAATTTGAAAAATTCAAAAAACAAATTAGGCTTTAATGAAATATGCTTGATTAAATTATTTTTTTCTATTTGGGAATTAGATTTGGAGTAAAAAATAATAGCAGCTGGAGCAACAGCACTATCATTAGATTGATTAAAAATTTTCTGTCTTACAGAAGATAGCTCAACTACTTGTCTAATAGAAAAGTTATTCAGGAAATAGTTTCTAAAAACTCCATTCTTTTCAAGTTTGTACAAAATCTTACTTACTACTATAAAAGCAGTTTCTTCAAAATTAAAATCTGAAACTCTTGCCAAAAAAGCTTCTGCAATTTCTCTGTGTACAATCTCTAAATTACTCTTTTCTCTTTCTTTTCTTTTTTCAATATAAGTTTCAAAAAGCTGCTTAGACTTAGGGTGTTTAGTTGCCCAAGGGGGATTGCCTACAATATATTGAAAATTATGCTTTTTTAATTTTTCATTGAAGATATGCTCTTCATCAAAAAAATCTGCACAAAAAAGATTACTACCTATTATTGGTGGGAACTGAAAATCAACAATACTTTTAGGACTAAGATTATCTAATAGAGTGATATATAAAGAAAAAACAGCAACACTTATAGCACTATCATCTTTATCTACTCCAAAGATACTATCTGTCAATAATTCCTTAATCTTTGCTTTATACTCTGAATACTTTTCAGGAGTATCTTTGAAGTCAGGATTTAATATCTTGTATTGGGATATTATTTGTCTAAGTGATTCAACTAAAAATATTCCTGAACCACAGGCAGGGTCTAAAACTTTGCAATTAGATACACTTGGATTTTCCCTAAAGTAATTGGATATTGTTTGCTTTTGAATGTAATCAACCAAAAAGAGAGGAGTATAATATGCTCCTTTTTCTGCCTGATTCTCTACACCAATAAATTTTTCATAAACATTACTTACAAATTCAACAGGGATGATAGAAAAATCATAAATATCAAACAATGAACTTTGATATGTACCATTACTGTGAATTATGCCACCTTTAAGTAGCTCTATAATCTTTGAAAGATGATTTTCATCTACAAAATCTTTTTCTGTAATTACAGCATTATCTATCTCATATTCCAAAGGAAATAAATTCCCATTAAAATCACTTTTTATCTGCTTAAAGAAAGTATAGGTTTTATTTTTATTACTGAGGATTTTATAAAAGTCCTCTTTTCCCATTATACCATACTTTTTTAATTCAACCTTTCTATCAATTAAATATCTAATGAATATTATTCTTCCTATTAAAGAATTGGCAATTTTTGGGCGTAGTTTGCTCCCTGTATCTATTAATACATTTCTTGCATCTTCTATATTCTTTAGAAGAAAATAATCTACTCTGTTTTTTTGCTCAAAATCTTTTTTATATTGTTCCCAACTTTTTCCTGTAATAATTTTGAAATAATCAAACTCTTCAACATTATCACTTAGAACCTCTAATCCCTGTTTTGATTCTAAGAGTTTAAATCCATTCTTAATTATCCATTGACTACCCTCATTAATAAAAATAGCTGGAGACTGATTGAAATTCCAAATCTGTTTTTCTAATTCTTGTAAATTATTCTTATTATCAAAAAATAAAATAAGAGGCTCTTGATTGATACAGAAAAAAGCATCAGGCTTGATATGAAGTGATAGAGTTTCCTTAACTCTTATTGGTAGAAAATCTGTAATTGAGTTCTCTAAGTCTGCACAGAAAAACAGTCCCTCTTTTTCAGAAAGGTTTAGTTTATCTAATATTGAACTTAGTGAATCCACAATGCTCAAATTAAAGCATAATTTTTAAAAAATCCTGCAAAGGTATAGGACTATTTTTCAACATTTTTGATTTTCAATCAAAAAAAATTTTTTTACCCCCAAAAAAATCAGCCCAAGAATGTAAGCTCTTGCACCACCTCACATAAAGACCCCCACCTAATTTTTGGAAGAAAGCCTCCCCAGGGGTGTTTTCTGAAATCAATTTTTCACACCCAAAAATTAAATTCAAAATGGTAAGAGTATCAAACTATGAGTGTAGAAACACTCAAGATGGAAAACAATTTTTTGTTCTAATCCTACAAGGAGATGTAGAGTTAGTTCAAAGTAATGAAACAGGAAAGTTTTATGCCACAGTAAAGAAAGCATCACTTCCTTGTACATTTGATGAATTAATCTGCCAAGCCTTAATAGGCAAGGAACTTGCAGGGTCTATTGACAAGGTAGAATGTGAGCCTTATGAGTACACTAATACCAACACAGGAGAAGTATTGTACTTAACTCACAGGTATGAGTATGTAGCTGAAATTCCCAAAGAAAACAATTCAGTTCAAAGCCCATTACCTGAAATGGTTACTCTCTAAGAAATCAGGAAATCTCCAATTTTTATCTATCCCCTATATAGGTGCAGGGATAAAAATTGGAGATTTTCAGGAATTTGAAAAAATGTCCAGAAAATATCCACAGCCTATTTAGTAATGGAGATATTTTTTGGACATTTTTATTTGGAATTATTTGTGAGTATGGTAATTCCCACCATTGATATTTTAATAGATTAATTTCATCTCCTGTTTGGGCAGATATACTTAAATAGCCTTTTATTGATTTTTCCTCTTCTTTTTAGGTTCTGAATAATCTATATCCATTAATTCAGGAACTGAAACCCCTAATTCATTGGCTACTTTTATTAGTGTAATAAATCGGGGATTAATTCTGCCAGATTCCAATCTGCTCATATTACTTCTGTCATAGCCTAAAGCGTAAGCCAAAGTTACCTGTTTAATCCCTTTCTCATTTCTTATCTGCTTTATCTTTTGACCTAATCTCCAAAGTATTTCCTGCTCATCCATTTGTTGTCGTTTTTGACACACAAATTGAAAATTTACCTACATTTGCTGCTATCATATTCGATAACATTTTAAAACAACTTTAAAAAAATGAAAAAAGTAATTCTATTCTTTGTAGCCCTTTTTGTAACTCAAATTTCTTTCGCACAGCAAGAAGTTGAGAATCTCAAACCCTATGAACTTCGATTTAATGCGTGGTGGGGTGGTAGATTTAGGTTGGTGGATAAAGACGGTTTAATTGTAAACGAAAAAGTAAAGAAAGAGCAAATGAGAAATCTCCTTTCAGAATATCCTCAAGGAATGAAGACTTATAATCAATATTTAAGAGGCAGAAGAACTGGAAGAATAATAGGATATTCAACAGGTGTGGTAGGAATAACTGGAGTAGGACTTATGATAGCCAGTTTAGATTATGGTAGGTATGGCGCAAATGTCAAAAATGAAAAATTATATTGGATTGGCACGGGATTACTCTATACTGGAGCGGCTATTGATTTAATAGTCATTCCAATAGCTATTTCTACAATTATTAAAGCCAAAAGGCTATCAAGAGCATACAACAATCATATTTCAGAAAAATATTCCTTAAAACTTGGCATTTCTAATCAAGGGTTAGGGCTTGCCTTAAAATTTTAAAAATGAAAAAATGAAAAAGCTATTACCACTGTTTCTATTAATACTTCTGTTGTCAAGCTGTGGATTTAAAGGAATAGCAGGGGAACTATTTGAATTGTTGCCTGACACAATCAGTTCTGTTGGAGAATTCTTTCATGCCTGGTTTGTGTTGCTGATACTTAGCATTGGGCTATCACTAATTGGCTCATTCATTTTAGGAAAAGGTTCTTATGTTATTGTAACTATTATCCTATTCATCGCCATCCTCGTTTTAAGAGATTATGGGTTTTTTAAAACACTTCTTTTATTCATTTTAGAAGGGGTTGTTTTGTTTGTAATAAACCTAATTCTTGTACTCAAGAGAAGGCATTAATTCTGAAATTTAATCCTCTATAAAACTCAAAAAAATTATGTGGACAACAATTATTATATTTGTTCTTGTGGCAATTATTTTTAATTTCATCAAGTTCAGCAAGGATACATCTGCAAAAAAAGCGGAACTACAAAAGGTTGGAGGTATAAAAGAGAAATACAAAGAACTGATAAGTTACTTTGATGATTTTGATTTGTATAAACAACCTACAATAATCACTAATGATACTAACAATTATGAAATTGGTTGGGCCGGAAATACTTCAATAATAACCATTAGGATGTTTGAAGTTTTAGAAAATCTTCATGTAATTTTCACCAGCAAAATGAATGAAAATGAAGCAAAAAATATGAGCCAAACACTTTCCAATGAACAAATAAACACAATTAGAGAGCATATTAATAAGAAATATGAATGGAAGCTAAATACAGGAATGAGACAAACTGAAATGATAGAAATTATTTCAAATGACATTCAAAAGCTATTAGGTGTGTAAATAATAATCTTTCAATTTTTCCCAAGCTACTTCCAAAAGAGGTAGCTTTTTTATTTCACTAAACACAACATTCAAAATGAACTTTAAATTTTTACAGATTAAACTGAACACTTCAAAGAATGAATTTGAAGGCAAAATAACATATCAGGATTCCAACAACGGAGTGTTGATGTATAACCTGACAAAGCCGGAAAAGAATAAGCTCTTTGGCTATTTCATCAAGTCCATTAAGCTGTATTTCTTTAAGTATCTTATTTCAGTTAGCTATACTTTGGAAATCAGCTTAGAGGAATATCCTGATTTATTGGATTGTATCAGCTTAACTACAGGATTAAACCCTAAAGTAATCTCCGTAGAGGAAAAGAGCTATTTGCAATGGAAAAACAAGCAGGAAACCTTGTATTGCATTCCAGACTATGAAAAGCAAGTTATTCAACTATACCATACTTTGAATGAGTATGATATTATAGAATGAATTGTAATTTTCTCTTCTACTATGTTAGGGGATTTTTACACCAATGGAGTTATGCTGTATTTTCTTTGCTGTAGGCTGATTACCTACAGACTTATTTTGAGATAGTTTCTCCTTTAAAAAACTACTGAAAATAACCGATAAAGCTTTATCAAAATCAAATGCTGTTACAGATATGTTACAGAAACAGTCAAAAAGGATTACAGAAATCAAGAAACATGGAGGTCAAACTGTTGGAAGCTAAATGATTAAGCGTAATCAGAAGGTTTCAGGTTTGAATCCTGACGGGGTCACTGTTAAAACGGTATAATTAATTTATTTCAAATTAATTATACCGTTTTTCTTTTGCCGGAATTGGTATGTTTGGTGGTAAAAACTCAGTTTTTTATACGTTATAAACGGGTATCCCGAAAAGTATCTGCACCCCGTATTATGTACTGCCTTTTTTAAGGCATTTATTGATATTTTAATGTTCACTTTTCGTGAATGTTTATTAACTTTGTATCATACCTATGAAAATACACCTTATCAAAGAAAAAACCATCAGGCAATTTGTGTCGGGTAATAGTGCGGGAAGGGCTTCCTTTATTGATTGGCTATCAAAAGTGAAAATGGCAGACTGGAATACACCGGAAGATATAAAAAATACCTTTCCTTCTGCTGATTTTTTAGGAAATAATACCCAAAGAGTAATATTTGATATTGGAGGTAACAAATACAGAATGATCGGTAAATATTCATTTGGAGTGGCTAAAATTTGGCTGTATATATGTTGGGTAGGTACGCATAGCGAATACGATAAACTTTGTAAACAAAAGAAACAATTTACAGTATTTGACTTTTAAAAACAGGACTATGGAAACATTGAAATATAAAGTGATAAAAACAGAGCAGCAGTATGATGAATATTGTGCGCTTTTGCACAACCTGGTTTTTTCAAAGAAGAAGACGAAAGCTGTAGCAGATGAAATAGAACTGCTTACTTTCCTGATAGAAAAATATGATGAGGAGCATAACGATCTTGAACTACTTGAACCTGTTCCTTTGCTAAAATCATTAATGGCAGATCATCAAATGAAAGCTATTGATGTAGCACAACTTTTGCACGTGAGCGCAGGATTGGTTTCTGATATTTTGAACTACAAAAAAGGTTTGTCAAAAGAAGTCATCCGGAAGCTGGCAGCGCATTTCAAGGTTTCTCAGGAAGCATTTAACAGGGAATATAAATTGAACGTTCCGGAAAATGCCCGTTTGAAACATGCAAGCGTGATGAATACCAAAAAACATATTGCGGTGGCATAATTTTTCTAAATGCCGGGCATAGGAGCATAAATGAATCAGCCCTTTTGCATGCCCTAAGACAGAGGGTTTACTGATAAAAATAATTCCCGTTATAGCTTTCTGCACGTTATAAATGAGCATTTCCCTAAAATAGCTATAGCCCTATAGCGGCAACTATTTTTGGAGCTATTTGTATTTGACGTTTTTTAAAGTTCTCAAAATGCAAACATTTTTCTATACCTTTGAACAGTAAAATATCCATGAAAATCAGATTAGTCAGAATAAACACTATCGAAACCTATGCTTTAAACCATGCAAGGAGCAGATCTTCTTTTGGGCTTTGGCTAAAATTGCTTCAAAAGAGTGATTGGGCTGTGCCTGCTGATATTTTAGCCACCTTTGGTTCAGCAGATTTATTGGGCAAAGGTAGTAACAGAGTAGTGTTTGACATTGGTGGTAATAATTACAGAATGATTTGTACCTGTCATTTTGGAGCAACTAAAGTTCATTTATTCATTAAATGGATAGGTACGCACGCTGAATACACACAACTTTGTAACAGCAATGAACAATACACCATTAACCTGTATTAAATTCAATAAAATGGAAGCGCTACGATATACAGTAATTAAAACGGACAAACAATACTTCCGGTATTGTGATATTTTGGAAACCCTTGTGAATAGCGGCAAGACAACAAAAGCTGTTCAGGATGAGATGGAATTGCTTGGCTTGCTCATCGAAAAATATGATGAAGAGCATAACACTTTTGAAGATGCAGACCCTGTTGAATTATTAAAAGAATTAATGAGGGGGCATCAAATGAAAGCTGTTGACTTAGCGCAGCTTTTGAATGTAAGTAAAGGATTAGTATCAGAAATACTGAACTACAAGAAAGGTTTGTCAAAAGAAGTCATCCGGAAGCTGGCAGCGCATTTCAAGGTTTCGCAGGAAGCATTTAACAGGGAGTATAAATTGAAAGTTTCGGAAAATGCCCGTTTGAAACATGCAAGCGTGATGAACACCAAAAAACATATTGCGGTGGCATAGTCCGGAATAAAGAATACCCGATGTTCAGTTTTTTTCCTGCGGATTAATCCTGTGATGGCGTTGCAGTAACCTCTATCGGTTGATGGTTGGAAAAAATAATGAGATAATGATTGTCCGGGTCATGAAGGGTCTTATATTCCATAGTCCATGTCGGAGCATTATTACTCCACAACTTCGGTAGGGTTAAACGATAGGGTTCAAATTCCCGGTTAAAATCTGCTATCTTAACCGGGAACCCGTTTTTATGTAATGTTGCCTCCACCAAAGGAATGCTTTGTTGTATTGCATCGGAATAGGCCCTTTCAATATCTTTATACAACGATTTTTGTTCTGCTGTTATGCCGCTTTTAGAGGCATAAATTAAAAAGTCCACATCTTGCTGTAAAGGAGCAAAATAATTGCAGCCTACAAAGTAATCCGCTTTTATAGCTTTATGCGGCTTAAAAGTGATCAGTCCGAAGTCCTCATCCTGCATTTGCTTTGCCGCGTATTTGTTGAAAAACCTGCTGATCATTCCCATAGGTAATTGAAGTGGAAATTGTGGGTAATATAATTCAAAATTCAAAATTCAAAATCCATAATCCATAATTCATGATTCACCCAACGAAGCTCAGGCTGACACCGGGTTAATTTATGCCGACTTTTTTACGGACAATTCTTTACTCCAGCTACCGATATTTGCGCCGCCCCAATGATCCATACTGGCAAATGCAAAATCGGCCTGGTATTTTTCGGGGATAATGCCTTCAATCATTGATCCTTCTTCAATAGACGGGAAAATCTCTTCATAAGTAAGCATAGAGTTCAGCGAAATCCGGCGGTAAATATGAGAGCGGGTAATCTGGTTCATATTTTCCAAACCTGCGGCGCCCAGCAGCTCCACAAAGGTTTTAATAGTATAGCGATGAAAATTAGCCACCCGCACTTTCTTATCCTCTACTACAAGACCTTTAGTCAGTTTGGGATCCTGCGTAGCTACTCCTGTCGGACACCTGTTGGTATTGCACTGCAATGCCTGGATACAGCCTACGGCCAGCATCATGGCACGGGCGCAATTACAGGTATCGGCGCCGAGCGCCAATGCACGGGCAATATGGAAGCCGCTGGTAATTTTTCCGGAAGCAATAATCCTGATATGCTGCCGGATACCCATACCGTGCAGGATATTATTTACAAAGTCCAGTCCGTCTAAAAGCGGAGCGCCCACATAATTGGAAAATTCCTGCGGAGCCGCACCGGTTCCGCCTTCGCCGCCGTCCACCGTAATAAAATCAGGATAGGTATCCAGCGCAATCATGGCTTTGCAGATGCCTATAAATTCACTTTTATGACCGATACACAACTTAAATCCTACCGGTTTCCCTCCACTCAAATCACGTAGCTTTTTAATAAACTGCACCATTTCCTTTGGCGTGGAAAATGCGGTATGGTATGGAGGAGATTCCACAACCGTATGCGGCTTGATATGGCGGATGCGGGCAATTTCTTCCGTATTTTTCGATGCCGGCAGAATACCGCCGTGACCGGGCTTGGCCCCCTGCGAAATTTTAATTTCGACCATCTTCACATTAGGCAGACTCGCCTTTTTTTCAAAAAGCTCGGGAGAGAAGGTGCCGTCCTCATTACGGCAACCAAAATAACCTGTACCGATTTGCCAGATAACATCGCCGCCATGTTTCAGGTGATAATCACTAAGGCCGCCTTCTCCGGTATTGTGGGCGAAATTCCCGATTTTGGCGCCGGCATTCATAGCCTCCACGGCATTGGAACTCAGCGAACCATAGCTCATGGCGGAGATATTCAGAATGCTGGCGCTGTAGGGCTGCTTGCAGTCTTTATTGCCGAATACCACACGCGGATCATGCTCCAGGGTGTTGAAATTACGGGGAGCGATGGAATGGCACATCCATTCATAACCCTCGGCATACACATCAAGTTGCGTACCGAAAGGCATGGTGTCGTTTTCCACTTTTGCCCGCTGATATACGGTAGAGCGGTCAATGCGATTGATGGGGCGACCGTCAATGTCCGATTCGATGAAGTACTGATAAATTTTAGGCCGCAGATCTTCCATGACATAGCGTAAACGCCCGAAGAGCGGATAGATACGCCGAATGGCATGCTTCGACTGTATCATATCGTAAAAGCCCATTACGGAGAAGATCAGCACTAAGCCGAATATGACATACCAGCTTTTACTGATGTAAAACGAGAGTAAAAACGTGATACCTAATAAAACGATGGATGAAATGACAAAAAGACGTCTCATTACAGAAGATTTTTATTGGAATATGGAATTGTTTTTTTTATGGAAAAATAAATAGTAGCGGCAATACCGGCGCTGCGAAGATTTCATTAAAGTTACATAAACGTAAATTAAAAAAGCCTGTAGTAATAAAGAATTGCTACAGGCTAAAATGTTATTCAGGATGTCTTTATAACTCTTTAGCCGCCTCACCGCTAAAAACGGATCGGATATACTCGGCATTGAGCATGCGGATATTTTGCACCGATATGCCTTTGGGGCATTCTGCCTCACAGGCCTGGGTGTTGGAGCAACTGCCAAAGCCTTCCTTATCATGCTGATCCACCATATTCAGTACCCGTATCTTACGTTCCGTATCACCCTGCGGCAATTGGGCAAGATGGGCTACTTTGGCCGACATAAACAGCATAGCCGAGGAATTTTTACAGGCTGCTACACAGGCTCCGCAACCAATACAGGCAGCAGCGGCAAATGCAGCATCGGCTTTTTGTTTTTCGATTGGAATAGCATTAGCGTCAACGGCATTCCCCGTATTGACGGAAACATAACCTCCTGCCTGAATGATCCGGTCGAATGCTGTACGATCCACCATCAGGTCTTTGATCACCGGAAATGCTTTTGCACGCCAGGGCTCAACAATAATCGTGTCTCCGCTTTTAAACGCCCGCATGTGCAGCTGGCAGGTAGTGGTTTGATGCCAGGGACCGTGCGGCTGGCCGTTAATATACATAGAGCAGGCTCCGCAGATACCTTCGCGGCAATCGTGATCAAAAGTTATCGGTTCTTTACCTTCATGGATTAATTGTTCATTCAGCACATCAAACATTTCCAGGAAAGACATCTCAGATGAAATATCTTTTACCTGGTACGTTTCGAAATGACCTTTTGAATCTTTGTTTTTCTGACGCCATACTTTCAGCGTGAGATTCATGTTATAATGTTCCATCTTACTGATTTGATAGATTGATTGTTGGCTGATTATTTATAGCTTCTTTGTGTAGGATGCACCACTTCATAATCAAGGCTTTCTTTGTGCAATTCCCAATTATTATCTCCTTTATATTCCCAGCAGGAAACATACATAAAGTCGTTATCATTACGCAGCGCTTCGCCTTCTTCGGTTTGGGATTCCTCCCGGAAATGCCCACCGCAGCTTTCTGCCCGGTTTAATGCATCCATACACATCAGTTCACCTAATTCCATAAAATCGGCAACGCGGTTGGCCTTATCCAATTCGGTATTCATCTCTTCAATTTCTCCCGGTATTTTCAGGTCTTTCCAGAATTCCGCACGTAAGGCTCTGATTTCCTGGATGGCTTCTTTCAGTCCTTTTTCATTACGCGCCATGCCGCACTTATCCCACATAATCTTACCGAGGCGCTTATGGAAACTTTCAACGGACTGTGTACCTTTAATATTCATGAGCTTACTGATCCGGTCGGCAACAGCTTTTTCAGCTTTTTCAAATTCCGGATGATCGGTTGGAATAGCTTTGGTGCGAATTTCCTCCGCCATAAAGTTTCCGATAGTATAAGGAATCACGAAATAGCCGTCGGCTAAGCCCTGCATCAGTGCGGATGCCCCCAGGCGGTTAGCGCCGTGGTCGCTGAAATTGGCTTCTCCCAATGCATACAATCCCGGTACGGTAGTCATCAGCTCGTAGTCCACCCATATTCCGCCCATCGTATAGTGGACAGCGGGATATATACGCATCGGCACTTCATAAGGATTTTCACCGGTAATCTTTTCATACATGTCAAACAGGTTACCGTATTTTTCCCTTACGACATTTGTGCCATGATGCCTGATTTCTTCCGGGGTAGGGTTTTCAATAGCATGCTTATTGCATTCTACTTTTCCGTAGCGCTCAATAGCAGAAGCAAAATCCAGATAAACGGCCTGTTTGGAAGTACCTACGCCATAGCCGGCATCGCAACGCTCTTTGGCGGCGCGGCTGGCGACGTCGCGCGGCACTAAGTTCCCGAATGCCGGATATCTTCTTTCCAAATAATAATCTCTTTCCGCTTCGGGAATATCTTTTGCCTTACGGCTGTCATTTTTTTGTTTGGGCACCCATATTCTGCCATCGTTTCTGAGCGATTCGGACATCAGCGTCAGCTTGGACTGATGGTCGCCGCTCACCGGAATACAGGTAGGATGGATTTGCGTATAGCAGGGATTGCCGAAATAAGCGCCTTTTTTATGAGCTTTCCAGGCTGCGGTTACGTTGCTGCCCATAGCATTTGTGGACAGATAAAACACATTTCCGTATCCGCCGCTGCATAATAATACGGCATGGCCGAAATAACGTTCTAATTTTCCGGTAATGAGATTCCGGGCGATGATGCCGCGGGTTTTTCCGTCTATAACCACGATATCCTGCATTTCATGACGGCTGTACATGGTTACATTCCCTAAAGCCACCTGGCGTTCCAAAGCCTGGTAGGCGCCGATCAGCAATTGCTGCCCGGTTTGCCCGGCAGCATAAAAAGTACGTTGCACCTGCACACCGCCGAAGGAGCGGTTACTCAGCAGTCCGCCGTATTCTCTTGCAAAAGGGACACCTTGTGCCACACACTGGTCAATGATATTAGCGCTGACTTCAGCCAGGCGATAAGTATTGGCTTCCCTGGAACGGTAGTCGCCACCTTTAATGGTATCATAAAAAAGACGGTAGGTTGAATCACCGTCATTCTGATAATTTTTAGCCGCATTAATCCCGCCCTGCGCAGCAATGGAGTGAGCACGGCGCGGAGAATCCTGGAAGCAGAAACATTTTACTTTGTAGCCCATTTCACCTAATGAAGCCGCAGCAGAGGCACCGGCCAGTCCGCTGCCGATGACGATAATTTCCATACTGCGCTTATTGGCCGGGTTTACTAACTTGCAGGTATCTTTATATTGAGACCATTTCTTAGCTAATTCGCCTGGGGGTATTTTAGAATTCATATCGTGACTGATGAATTTGAATGAATAATTTTTATCGGTTTAATGAGGATATCATGCTGCATCTTATTGTATCCAGCCAAAATGAAAGGCTAAGGGCATCAGGATAAAGAGCAGCGGTACGATGATGGAAAAGGCATAGCCGGTTCCCTGGATAATCTTCTTGTATTTTGAAGTACTGAGGCCTACGGTCTGAAAGGCGCTCCAGAAGCCGTGCATCAGGTGCCATGCTAAAGAGATACAGCCCAGCACATATACCACCACCACCCAGGGGGCTTCAAAGGTCGTCTTCATGGCTTCATATAAAGGAATCTCACCATTGCCGGCAAACTGGGAGGCGCGGTTGGGAATCCAGAAATGATACCAGTGTATGATTAAGAACAATAAGATAATGGTGCCCAACAGTCCCATGGAACGGCTGTACCATTTGCTGCTTTTATTTCCCGGCTTAACGGCGTAATCCTGCGGGCGTTTGGCTTTGTTTTGTGCTGTGAGCATCAGCCCTTGAATGATGTGGAGTAAAATACCCACCGTCAGACCGATTTCCATTATCCGTATTACCGGGTTAGAACCCATAAAATGAGCGGCTTCTTCAAACCGGACACCTCCGTCATTATAAAATATCAAAGCGTTGACATAACAATGCACAACTAAAAAAGTGATTAAGAATAATCCGGTAAAACCCATAACCAACTTTTTACCGACCGAAGAAGTGAAAGCGTGTTTCCAATTCATAACGTAAATGGAATGTAGGAATGTAATTTTTTTGTCAAATTTTCACTGCAAAGTTAATATGCAATTCCATTAATTGCTAATGATTTTTTATAACAAATTGAGTGTAATATATTTTATAAAGTAAATGTCGCTGTAGCTTTTCGCAGTTTTATTTTTTTCCTAAATAAAAATACCGCTGAATGCCTAAAGTATAAACCGGGTATAACCGGGCATAAGAATATCCCAGCATACGAAATGTAGTGCTGAAATCTATTCTCATGTTGGAGTGGATAATAAACTGGATGCCGGGGCTGATATCTGCAAAATATCCTGTTTGCAGCGCTTTGGGATACCGGAGCGTGCTCAGCACATATTCATTTTGCAGTTTATGGAAAAGGGTTACCTCGGCGTGGTTGAAATATTTCCCGCGACATTCTACATACAGGTTGATATTGGTCTGCTTATAATCCCGGTATTGTCCCGGGTAGATCAGGTAACCTAACGAAAAGGCATAGTGCAGGGCCTCTCCGTAGCGAACATCTACCGGCACCGGGGGCAACGAATGTATAGGGTCGGGGGAATACCCCTCTGCATGAAAAGGTTTGATATAGCCTAAAGTCAGGGATACGGCCAGCTTTTTATGGAGCCAAGTGGCTATGGCGCCGCCTCCCATGCCGGAATTATCACCCATTTCCAAGTTAGGCTCTGATTCATGGTGTGTAGTGCTTACCCAGGCGCCTTCGCCATATACCGCAATACGCAGATGTTTGTTTTGGCCGTCCAGCGTTAAAAACCGGTATTTCAGGTACAGATGTGCTCCGTTGAATTTATAGGGATAAATTGCCCCGCGTTCGGGTGTATTGTGAAAAGGAAACTCCACCGGAAAATCTTCGCCGTGATGGTTGGAAGCAATTGCCGTCAGGTATGTGGTAAGTTTTGGAGTGGCTCCGTACATCAGCCGCAATGCGCTCATATTGCGCCATTGCGTTACTTCATGATAAGTTTCAGAGAAAAACCGAACGCCGAGAACATTCCTGGGCATACTGCTTGCCGGATCAGACAAGGGGAACAATTCCTGTGCAGCGGCTGTATGCAGCAGAAGAATGAGGCTTAATATGGTTGTTGTACAGTTTCTCCACATATTCTTGTGCATAGTTGCCGGCTATTTTTCCGAAGGAATGAGCCAATAGGATGGAAGCCCGGGTTGGGGTGGAGGAAGCCATTCGCGATACTTTTTGTATGTAGCAGGAGACATGAATAATTTCCCCGCAAACTGAAAAGTGTTGCTGCTGCCGGAGTTGCCGGAAATGTTTATAATATAAAACCGGTTGGCGCCCGATTGCAGTTCTTTATCTTTAATCAGGCTGCGGGTTTCCGGTGTAAAAGTGATGCTAAGGAAACGAATGGAAAAGCCGGCATCCTTTACGGCCTGGGCAATTTCTTCAAAGGGAATGGCTGTATTGCTCTTCACTATGAAAAGCCTGCCTTCGGTTTGTTGCAGGTTCATGTCCACGTCTTTGATGAAACTCAGTTTGCGCAATTGCAATTCTACACTTCTGCTGCATTGGGAGCAGGTGAGTCCGTTTATGCCTACGGTCATGTACTGGATCTGACCAAAGCATATTATCCCTGAAAACAATCCTGCCAAAACCAATAAATACCGCATTATATTCGTCATTAAATCAGGAAAGCCTGCCATTTTGCTGTAGCAAATCAAAATTACCAAATATAACTTGAAATTACTTGTAAAATATACCAGAAAAACAATTCCGGCAGTAGTATTGCTGTTGGCAGCGTTGTTTTTTCAGCTTATCCTGATCCGGATAACGCCGTTTCAGGATTTTTACCGGCATCATGTTTTTCTTCCTTTGCAGCGTTTTAGAAGCCGCCTGTTTAACCAGGTCAGTTTCAGCATTGGTGATTTGATTTATTTCGTACTGCTGTTATTATTGCTTTTCCTGTTAGCGCGGCTTATTGTTTTTCTATGTACTTACCGCCGGCACAAGGTAAAGATTTCGCAGGCGCTTATTGCGTTTTTGACAGCAGGTATAGCTATCTATACGCTGTTGGTATTACTGTGGGGCGGCAACTATGCCCGGCCCGGCATAGCCGCTCATTGGGTAGCAAATGAAAACCCTGACTGGAATGACAGCAGTGTATTATGGCTGAATGAATTTTTAATCGGGAAGCTGAATGCTACTGCTACAGAAAAAATGTCGCCGGCAGGAGGGCAGAACGAAGTCAGCCGGACTGCCCGGAAGCTTTATATGAATGCCTTAGGTGATTTTTACGATTACCTGAAGGTAAAGCCGGCTTCATTAGGTAACGGGCTGAATTATTTTGGCATCCAGGGATATTACAATCCGCTTTCGGGCGAAGGTCAGTTCAATACCAACCTCCCGGATTTTATGCATCCTTTTGTTATTGCTCATGAAATGGCGCATCAAACGGGCATTGCCGCAGAGGACGATGCTAATCTCATGGCCTATATTATCTGTACTTCCGCATCGCAGCCTGTTTTTCGTTACAGCGCCTATCTCAATCTTTTTACGTATGCTTTTTCCGAGTTAAAGGAGAAATTGCCGCAATATACGGAGCTGTTATGGGATCAGTTGAACCAAAAAAGCAAAGATGACATAGCGGTTTTGAGGCAGATTCGCCAGCATTATAAAGGATATTTGCGCGGCTTTTCCCTGAGTCTTTATGATCAGTACCTCCTCTGGCAGGGGCAGGAGAAAGGCTTGGACAGCTATAATGCGGTAACCCGCTGGGTGTATCTTTGGGAAATGTCGGAAAAAGGAAAAGCCGGGATGCTGTCCACTGCTTTTCGTCAATGAGTTGATTTTTTTACAACCATCAAAAACGGTTGAGCAGCTATCTTTAACGATACCCGCTCAACCGTTTGTTCAAAATACAATTGTTCTCTCTGCCCTTGCTCCGAACACAGCAAAATGAGCGCTATAAACCTTTCAACTCAGCATTTACGGAATTGGATTCCTCCATCATGTCTAAATTGATATAGATTGAATTTAATGCTTCCAGACATTTGGCATAATCGCTTTTTTCCTTAGGACTGAGGCTGCTTTTTTGTGAGCGATAATTGGAACGTGCCTGCTCTAAGTATTGTATAGCTTTATTAAAATAATCATCCCGCAGCGGTTTCATTTCCTGTGCTAATTTCAGGCTGGCATTATCCACACCCAGCGACATCATCTTATTGTTATAATATCCCGCCTTGTTATAGTATAAAGCGCCCAACTCAAACTGATAATCTGTATTGGAAGATTCCAGTTCAATGGCTTTTTTAAAGTTGGCTTCTGCTTTGGAAAAATTTTCTTCCGTGGCAGGAGTCGGATCATCTTTTAATGCAGACAGATCACGATATACTAATCCGAGATTGAAAGGCAAACTGGCATTTTTCGGATCTTTGGATATGGCTTCTTCCAATTTGGCAATCATCTCACTTTGCTTACCGGAATTGAGGTAAAAATTGAGCTGTGCATTGGTGATGTTTTTGTCATCAGGAAACTTCTTTTTCCCTGCTTCGATAATATCTGATTGCTCCTGTTTTTTTCCTTGTTTTTCATAAGCCTGGGCCAGCAGCAGGTAGATATTGCTCTCGGATGCAGTAATAGGATTTTCCGCAGCCGCTTTCAGCAATGGGATAGCCTGATCGTATTTATTATCATAAAATGTGCTATAGCCCTGGAACAATTTTGACCTTGCCGCAATGGAATCAATCTGCGCATTGTCTTTGAAAAAACGATTATTGTCCCAGCCCAAAAGGAGATTTGTTTCATTAAAGGAATTGAATGAGCTGGCATACTGGCCGTTATTCATCGCATTTACGCCGGCATTGAAACTGTAAAAGGCGCCATTGGCTAAGAGGCTGGAAAACTGTTCTTCATTGACGGTTTTCTTATCTAACTCTGCGGCTTTTTTCAAAGCACTGATGGCTTCTAAATAGGGATTGGACGAGCTGAACTGACTGCTTTCCTGCATAGCCATATAGACTGCCGCTTTGGTAAACCAGGCTTTACCATTGTCTTTGGTAGCCTCATGGGTTGTAGCGGCATCAATAGCGTCCTTGGCTTTATTCAGCAGAGTTGCAGCGCTTTCATCCTGCTTCAGGATTAATGATTTTTGTGCATCTTTCAATGCATCGGCGGCTTCATTTATTTTTGATTTTTGTGCTAAGGATATGGTCGTACATGCCAGGCCTATCGTCAGCAGTAAAATGGTCTTTTTCATAAATAAATACTTGATTAGTTAAGGTGAAAATAACAGGAAAAATGAAAAGGGCTTGTTAAGAAATCAGCCGGCTAATAATACCTGCCAGGCTTTATCCATATCGCGCTGTGCCAAAAGCTCTTTGGCATATTGCTGAATTTCCATTGTAAGCGCATCCGGATCATTCCCGTAATCGCGGAAAATCTGGTTCAGCCGCTCGTCTTCAATGGGAGTAGAAACAATAGGAATTTCTTTGCAATTGGCTAATAATCCTAAATCGTTTCCGGTCAGGATACGGCTGTTGCGTATGGCAGGCGGCAGGGCATCCATACCAATGCCTAATTCCGTATTAGGCTTGGGCACCTCAAAAACGGCATCTCCGGAGGCCCGGCAATAATAGTCCATTCCCATACGCGCTACTAAATCTATTTTATGCGGATCAATCTGGTTCTGTTCATCCAATATTCGTTCATCAATATGCATTTTTACCACTTCACAAATAATCAGATTGGCCGCTCCGCCTTCGGTACCCGTTTCTATAATCTGGAGTACCTTGCATTCTAAATTGACCGGTGATTCCGCTACGCGGAAAGGCCGCACAAGTGTGGAAGGGAGGGGTGTAAATCCTGACTTCGTAAATTCATTGACCAGTCTGGGATATTCGCAACTGGCCACATTGGTTTGCTGCACCATATCATAGGTAACCACATTAATAACGACTTCCTTCGTAGCCTGGATGTTTTCTAAGGTATGCTTAATGGTATTGTCCCTTACTCTGCGTGCCGGGGAAAATACACATATCGGCGGCTTGCTGCCAAAGGCATTGAAGAAGCTGAACGGCGAGAGGTTAGGGTTGCCTTCCGCATCCATTGTGCTGGCAAAGCATATTGGCCTGGGTGCTACGCTGCCCAACAGATAGGCATGAAACTGTTTGGTACTGATTGCTCCGGGGGTTATAATCATGTATATTTTTCAGTTTGGTATTATTAATAATACAAGGGGGACAAAGTTAGGCAATCAAACAGGAAATTCCTGCCTGCTTAAAAAGGAAAAATTGGTCTGTTTGGTTTTATGGCAGCTATAGTTGATTCTATAAATCCCAACATCAGAGGCAGTCGGTGCGCGAGCCATCGAAAACCAGCGGAGCAATTGGTTTTCGACCGCCTTTTTTGTTTCTTTTTTGGCGGAGCAAAAAAGAAAAGAAAGAAAAAACATTCCACCGTTGTTGGTATTTTCACCAACAACATACTAATGCCCCCATTTCTTGTTGGCCATAAGACCAACAAGGGCGAAAAGGGAAAATTGTTTTAGAATCCATTGTGTTTTGTTTTGATGTGCAACATTGATGCATACTTAAAGTGCTGACAATACCTGCGAGGTATCCCGGATTTTGACCCTGTAAAAAATAAAAGAATGGACAGAATTATCATCAGTATATTTTATGTAAAAATGAAAATAAAGGTATAGCTTTGAACGAAATTCTAAACCCTGAGAAATGAAAAAGAAAGTGCCGGCTGCTAAAAGCCTTTTAACCGATAGTAAATTATTCGCCGAATTATCTCAGCTTATTGAGCAAAGCCAGGGGCAGGTAGCGAGCTATGCCAATAGCACACTGACCATATTATTCTGGCATATCGGTAAACGGATAAACGAAGAAGTTCTTGATAATAAAAGAGCAGATTATGGAAAACAAATTTTGCCGACAGTATCAGCAAAATTAGAAGAAAAATATGGCCGGAATTTTACAGAAAAAAATGTACGAAGAATGATGCAGTTTGCCAATCTGTTTCCTGATTTGCAAATTGTCGTTCCACTGGCACGACAATTAAGTTGGTCGCATTTTTTGATACTTATTTCCGTTGAAAAATAACGAACAAAGGCTATTTTATGCAGAGATGGCTATAAGTGGGATGCTTGGTAAGCGTGAATTAAGAAAGCAAATTTTCAACAAAGTCTTTGAGCGCACGGCTATTGCCAATCTGCAAATCAATCAAACCGACACCATTCCCGTCAATACATTCAAAGACCCTTATATTTTAGATTTTCTCGGATTGCAAAACGGTTATCTGGAAAGAGATATGGAGGAAGCCATTCTGAATGAGCTGCAAAAGTTTATTTTGGAACTGGGTAAGGGCTTTGCGTTTGTAGAACACCAGAAACGGATGATCATTGACGAGGAAGACTTTCATTTGGATTTGTTGTTTTATCACCGTTCGCTAAAAAGATTAGTGGCTATAGATTTAAAAGTTGGACAAGTTTAAAGCGAAGTACAAAGCACAGATGGAGCTGTACCTGAAATGGCTCAATAAATACGAACGCAGAGCAGGCGAAGAAATGCCCATCGGTTTGATACTTTGCGCCGAAAGCAGTAAAGAGCAAATCGAACTTTTGGAAATGCACAAGGATGGTATTATGGTAGCCGAGTACCGGACAGAACTGCCGCCTAAAAAAGATTTAGAGCAAAAGCTGCATCAGGCGCGGAAAGAAGCAAGGGAACGTTTTGAACAGAAAAAGTTGATGTAAAAAAAATGGAACAGCTACATGAAGATAAATGATAGTTTTGCTGCTGTGAAAAAAAATATTCCGCCGTTGTTGGTGTTTTCACCAATAACATACTAATGCCCCCATTTCTTGTTGGCTATAAGACCAGCAAGGGCGAAAATGAATTTATCAGATGTCTGTTTGGTTTTATGGCAGCTATAGTTGGTTCTATAAATCCCAACATCAGAGGCCATCGGTGCGCGAGCCATCGAAAACCAGCGGAGCAATTGGTTTTCGACCGCCTTTTTTGTTTCTTTTTTGGCGGAGCAAAAAAGAAAAGAAAGAAAAAACATTCCACCGTTGTTAGTGTTTTCACCAACAACATACTTGAACTCCCATTTCTTGTTGGTCATAAGACCAACAAGGGCGAAAATGAATTTATCAGATGTCTGTTTGGTTTTATGGCAGCTATAATTGGTTCTATAAATCCCAACATCAGAGGCAGTCGGTACGCGAGCCATCGAAAAGCAGCGGAGCAATTGGTTTTCGACCGCCTTTTTTGTTTCTTTTTTGGTGGAGCAAAAAAGAAAAGAAAGAAAAAACATTCCACGTTGTTAGTGTTTTCACCAACAATATACTTGCGCTCCCATTTTTTGTTGGTCATAAGACCAACAAGGGCGAAAATTAAAATTTTCTCGTTGACAAAATAAAAGCAAATTTTGCTGATAGACAGCGTTAACTTTAACCGCTTGTAATAGCAATAAAACAATAAAGAACCGTATGAGTGAACAAAAGCAAATCGTGGAAAAATATATGGATGGTTTCAGAACAACCGACCACGAAAAAATATTATCCTGCCTGACCGATGATGTGGTTTGGGAGATGCCCGGCTTTTATCTGCACAATGGCATAGCAGCATTTGACAAAGAAATTGAAAACCCTAATGCTGACGGGCATCCCGACATTACAGTAACTCGCCTTATAGAAGAGGGCAACATCGTAGTTGCCGAAGGAAAGGTAAAAGCAAAAATGAAAGACGGCAATAAGCTTGACGCGGTATTTTGTGATGTATTTCATTTCACAAACGGAAAAATAAGCAGGCTGACTTCGTATGTAATGTTCAACAAATGACCATTATTAAACAATCAGATAATAAAGCACTGAAAGTTCTGTTGTTGGTTCACGGGCTGATAACTTTTGCCGCAAGTATTGTGCTCATACTTGCTCCAACCGTTATCCCTGAAACGGTAAACATAGACATTGCACCGAATGAATACTTGCTGTGTTACTTCTTAGGTGCAGCCGAACTGAGTATTGCATTTCTTTCTTTTTTTGCAGGAACTATAGAGGATAAGCGTTCGTTACGGCTTATTGCAACTGCCTTTATTGTATTCCACTTATCAACAGGATTTTTGGAAGTCTTTGCACTTGCAAACGGGCTTAGTCCTAAAATAATATTCAATGTCTTGTTACGCATCGTGATTTCAATCTTGTTTTGGTACTTTGGTATCTACCGGATAAACAGGCCAAACAGATGATGAAAGACGATATGATTACTTTTGGTAACTACAGATGGCAAGTGCTTGACCCCAAAGACGACAAGGCACTGATTATTACCGAAGAAATAATTGAACTGCGTTGGTACCACAACGATTTCACAGATATCACCTGGGAAAAATGTGCGTTGAGAAAATATCTTAACAATGAATTTTTCAACACGTTCAGTCAAAAAGAAAAAGCAAGGATTATTTCTGTTACAAACAAAAATAACGACAACCCCTGGTTTAAAACAAAAGGCGGGATAGACACTATTGACAGCATATTTTTATTAAGCCTCGAAGAAGTTTGTGAATACTTTGGTGACAGCCGGGAAAATTTAATGATTAAAGAGAAACAAAAATGGTTAATTGATGACGAGAACAATCAAAGACGACAAGCAAAATTCGGAGGTGAAAACCATTGGTGGCGACTTCGTTCACCGGGATATTACGGACGAACATCTACAGGTGTTAATGGAAATGGCCATGTTTATATTCGGGGAAATGGCGTCTATGGCAGACCTAAGGACGGTGGCGGAGTGCGACCGGCACTATGGCTGAAAATATAACCGGGGATTGACATGCCGGAATAAAAACATCTATAACCAGTCAGGTCAGTGCAGCATGCGCAAAGCGATCCAGCTCATCAGACCGGCGCCGGTTTCCAATACGGGTTCGTGAATATCGAAATGCGCATTATGTACCGGTGTCATCAAAGATTCGTTATTGTAATTAGTGCCTAAACGGAAAAAACAGGCTTTCGTTTTCAGGCTGTAAAAGCTGAAATCTTCAGCGGTCATTCGGCGGTCAAGCCGAACTACATTTGAGCTGCCGAGATAAGCTGCCGCTGCGCTTTCTGCCATCAGCGTAGTGGATGCATCATTAAAAAGACTCGGATAGCCGGGTGGGGTATTGACCTCAACCGTTCCTCCGAATGCCGTAGCAATTTGTCCGCTGATATCCCGGATGAGTTGCAGGGCTTCCTTCCGCCAGGTTTCATCGAATGTGCGCAGCGTACCCTGAAGCTCTACGGTATCGGGGATGACATTAGTAGCATGCCCTCCGCTGATTTTTCCGAATGACAATACGGTTGGTGTAAGTGCGTTGTTTTTCCTGGAAACAATCTGTTGTATAGCCGTAATGATTTGCGCTGCTATCGCAATCGGGTCTATGGTAAGATGGGGCAGGGCGGCATGTCCCCCTTTTCCCCGAATAAGTATATAAATTTCATCTGCGCTGGCCATGTACTGTTCCGGGCGGAAGCCTGCCGTTCCGGCGGGTAGAGCGGGATCAATATGCAAGCCGATCACCGCAGCAGGCGCAGGATCTTCTAATACACCGGCAGCTATCATCAGGCTGGCTCCACCGGGGCTTTTTTCTTCGCCCGGCTGAAAAATAAGCTTGACCGTGCCTTCCCATTCCGCCCTTAACTGATGCAGTATTTTTGCAGCCCCCAGCAGGCAGGTAGTATGGACATCATGGCCGCAGGCATGCATCACGCCTTCATTTTGTGACCGGTAGGCGGTTTCATTAGCCTCTGTTATAGGCAGGGCATCCATATCGGCACGCAGGGCGATACATTTATGTTGAGGGTTTTTCCCCTGGATCAACCCCACCACACCGGTTTCGGTCATTGCTTTGAAAGGAATACCGCATTCCGCAAGATAGTTTTTAACGAAGCGAGCCGTTTCAAATTCCCCGAATGAAAGTTCCGGATGTGCATGAAGGTATCGGCGAATGCGCAACAGCTCCGGCTGAAGCTCCGCTGCCATTGATTTAATACGCTTCATCCTGTTGTTTTTTAGGCGGAGTAATGGTAACCATATCCGGGACAATCATCACTGATTTATAATTATCGGTCAGTTGGTGGTACAAGGCCATAGCATCACTGCGCGATTTAAAATCTCCGACCCGGACCCTGAAGTTGGGGGCGGCATACATCAGGTAAGCCCGTATGCCGGGAAAATTTTTCATGAAGCTCATCTTTACCTGGTTGGCCTTACCTCGGTCAGGGCCGCTGTAAATCTGTATGCGTACGCCTTTGGCACGATACGGTACTGCGCGGCCACTAATGTCGGCGCCGACACTGAGGCTGGTATCAGTACTTGTGCCTGTACTTGTACCTGTTGTACTGCCAGGGGATATCAGTCTGCCTTTATAGCCCCCTTTTGAAATCAATGCGGATAAACGCGCATCAGCAGTAATCTTCATATATCCGGTATCGCTTTTCGATTCCGAATAAAGACCCTGTGCAGCAATATTCAGGGAAAAAAAGCATAGAATAGGAATGAGTAGCTGTTTCATGTAGTGTGCAGTCGTTATTAGTCCGGTGTAATTTATTGCTAATTATTTAAATTAAACCATAAAGTATCAGGGTGCTGTTGGATTCATCATACCGACACCTGCGGAAGTGCCTATTCTGGCAGCTCCCGCTTCGATCAGTTCGAAGGCAAAGTCAAAGGTACGAATTCCGCCGGAAGCCTTGATAAAGATCGTTTCCGGCAGGTGTTTGCGCATGAGTTGTACGGCTTTTAAAGTAGCGCCTTCAGCAGCAAACCCCGTTGAGGTTTTGACAAAATCCACTTTTCGTTGCGCATATAATTCGCAGCAACGAATCAGCTCTTCATCGGTGATCAGTGCTGTTTCCACAATCACTTTAAGCGATTTGTTGTGCAGCCGGAGAGGTTGAAGGCAGGCTGCCGTTTCTCCGCTTATATAGGCCCAGTCTTTGTTTTTCAGGGCAGACAAATTTTGTACCATATCAATTTCATCCGCACCGTCGGCAATAGCTTTTTTAATGGCGGCGATCTTGGATTCCGTGGAAGAATAACCCATGGGAAAGCCGACAACGGTAGCCACTTTCACATCCGAATCCCGTAGCGCTTCAGCAGCCGTAAATACATGATACGGCGAAACGCATACCGCCGCAAACTGGTGTTGAACGGCTTCCGCACATAATCGTTGTATATCGGCAGTAGTTGTTGCAGGATGCAGTAAAGTATGATCTATATATGGAGCTATATTCATTGGCTTAAAACATTTCATAGAAAGGATAAATGCCGGTCATGTCGTGATTCATCGTGTTGTGTTCATCGTATTGTTGTTATTGAAAAACTCCGGCAACGGCGGTTCAGCTTTATTTTTTACGTCATTTTAATACAAACATAACCCTCAGAAAGAAGCCGCAATAGCATCAATTTCGGCGGCCAAATGTTCATCTTTTTCCGTAACGATACCACCTGCATCGTGTGTGGAAAGTGAAATCTGAACTTTATTCCAGGTATTGCTCCAGTTCGGATGATGATTCATTTTTTCGGCAATCAGCGCTACCCGCAACATGAAGGCAAATGCTGTTGAAAAATCTTTAAATTCAAATTGCTTGTGCAATGCATTGTTTTGTTTGTTCCACATAAAAATTGATGAAGTATGGAGTGAAAAAATAAACTTTACCGCCACCGTTACAATAGCATCCCGGCTTTTCTAAAGAGGTATAAGCAAAGATGTCATTTTTTTATGGAACTTGTTTAAACTTATTTTACACCTATACAATATCGTCATCTCGACTAAGAAAATCCCAAATTGCATAGCAATTTGATAAGGATTTTCGCATGGAGCGATCTTTCGACTTCGTAAATTTCATTCCGTTTCAATCATTTCATTTACTTCGCTCAAGATGACGATGGAAATGAACAAGTTTAAACAACTTCATGGAATACGGGAAAATGGTCTGATGAGGATATTGGTTTTTCAGAAAAAAATAAAGGTAACTATCGTATTTCGTGATGCCATTTTTCTAATAAAAAAACAGCGTTATTTTTCTGAAAATATCTGATATACGATGGCACTTTTACGTCTTGATATCTGTATAAAAAATCAGGTCAGGTATAAATATGCAGCCCATTGTGCGGCAAGTCCGGTAAGATAACCTAACCATATTTCCAATCCGATATGAGCGCCTAATTTCAATCTTGCCGTACCCACCAAGCCGGCGGCAAGTAATATTATAGCGAAGGGAAGCATTAAGTCATTTTGCAAATGCAATACCATGAGCATGCCAATGCCTACAGCTCCGCCTGCTGCAGCAGTGTGCATACTGATCTTAAAAAAAATATTGACCATAAATACCGCAATAATTCCCCAAAAACAGCCCAGCAATAAATTGCGCATCAGCAAAGGCGCCTGTATGCTTTTGAAAACCTGGTAAGTCCAGAAATAAAAGATCATCGTACCGATTAAAGGGATAATACGATCTTTGGCGTCCTCCATTCGAATGCTTTTTATAAAGCCTAATTTACGCAGCAGGAAGGTAAAGATAAGCGGGAAGGCAATCGTGTTGACTAAGATGATGCCTAACCAGGATGGTGTGGTATTGCTGATGGAAATAAATTCCGGCTTGTTGTAATAATACATCAAAACCGCCATGGCCGCCGGCATGAATACCGGGTGAAAAAGGTAAGAGATAATATGATACAACAAATGACCTGATTCCTGCTCAGGTTGCATGTTATGATGATGTTGTGCTTCGGTTTGGATATCCATGCCCGGGTGTTTTTTTATGACGGGTTAAAAGCAATAGTGCTGTGCAAAATCCCTGTTGATCTTTTCGACCCATCCTGCCTGTTCCCTGACTATAGTGCCATGCCGGGTTTCCCGGTCGTATTGCTGCTGCATATCTTCCCGTATGGCCATATACTGCTGTTGAAGGTCTTTTAATTGTTGTTTGAAATTTTCGCGGGTAAAAGTAGTATTTTTAATAGCCTCAGTCAACAGGCAGGCAATGTAGGCGCTGATATCGAAATGCAATTGTTCATGGGCGAGCACATGCGGATTGCGCCCTTCTTTTTTCATCCAGGAGGCATTGCTGTCCATAAATACACTGATAGTGATCTGCGCAGAGAAGGTGTCCTGGTTGTACTGAATTTCCGAACCGACCGCAATGACCGAATGTGTGGCGGCTACTCCGGGGTTTCCCCGGTCAGGACGACCCGAAAAATCTTCATAGGTAAGTGGTCGTTTCGCATCATAATCTATCTTGTTTTTTTCATTGACGGGAAGGATCTGCACGGATACAGCAACGGCATCGGATTCGGTTACCCTGTAGTTTTGATTGGGAAATCCCATTGAGACAACAGGTATCAATGTCAACAGGAGGCATAGCAAAAAGTTCATTTTCAAATCCTGATTTATCTATGAATAGGTACGCCTTGGTGCCGGGTAAATATACTCCGTAGGCGGCAGGTTAATCATCTAATTTCAGTACGGCAAGAAAGGCTTCCTGGGGCACTTCCACACTTCCGATCTGCCGCATTCTCTTTTTGCCTTCCTTTTGTTTTTCCAGCAATTTACGTTTGCGGGAGATATCGCCGCCATAACATTTTGCCGTAACATCCTTACGCATGGCGGAGATCGTTTCTCTTGCAACGATCTTAGCGCCGATAGCGGCCTGTATGGCAATGACAAACTGCTGACGAGGGAGCAGCTCTTTTAATTTTACGCATAATTTTCTTCCGAAATCATGAGAACGGCTACGGTGAATCAAGGCGCTGAGGGCATCCACCTTTTCTCCGTTCAGCAGGATATCCATCTTGGCAATATCGCTTTCACGGTAGTCGATAGGATGATAGTCGAAAGATGCATAACCGCGGGTGCTTGATTTTAATTTGTCATAAAAGTCAAATACGATTTCGGCTAGCGGCATTTCAAAAATCAGCTCCACGCGGGTAGGCGTCAAATAATTTTGATTGATTAAAATGCCCCGCTTGCCTAAGCAAAGGCTCATAATATTACCGATATAATCCGGCAGGGTAATAATCTGCGCCCGGATGAACGGCTCTTCAATACGATCCAAACGGGTAGGGTCGGGCATTTCAGCCGGATTGTTGACAATGATAGCCACATCCTTTTCGCGGGAGGAATATGCTTTAAAGCTTACATTCGGAACGGTAGTGATAACGGTTTGGTTAAATTCCCGCTCTAACCTTTCCTGGATAATTTCCATGTGCAGCATGCCCAAAAAGCCGCATCGGAATCCGAAACCCAGCGCCTGCGAAGTTTCGGCTTCAAAGGTGAGCGAGGCATCATTGAGCTGTAGTTTTTCCATACAGTCCCGCAGCTCTTCAAAATCATCGGTATTTACCGGGAATATTCCCGCAAACACCATAGGCTTTACATCTTCAAATCCTTTGATGGTTTCTTTTGTGGGATTGGCTGCCAGCGTTAAGGTATCGCCGACCTTTACATCTTTTGCGGTCTTTATCCCGGTGATGATATAACCCACATCGCCCGCTTCCACCTTGTCTCTGGGCGTAAGCCCTAATTTAAGGATACCGACTTCATCCGCTTCATATTCTTTCCCGGTGTGCACGAATTTCACTTTGTCGCCTTTACGCAAAACGCCGTTATTGACCCGGAAATAAACGATAATGCCTCGGAAGGGGTTGAATACGGAATCGAACACTAATGCTTGTAATGGGGCATCCACTTTGCCTTTTGGAGGCGGTACCCGGTTTACAATAGCCTCAAGAATAGCTTCAATGCCGATACCGCTTTTGCCGCTGGCTAAAATGATATCTTCCGGTTTGCAGCCGATCAGGTCAACAATCTGATCGGTAACTTCCGGGATCATGGCGCCTTCCATATCAATCTTGTTGATCACGGGAATTATCTCCAGGTCATTGTCAATAGCGAGGTACAGGTTGGAGATGGTTTGCGCCTGAATACCCTGGGAGGCATCTACCAATAACAATGCACCTTCACATGCAGCCAGCGCACGGCTGACCTCGTAGGAAAAATCAACGTGGCCGGGCGTATCAATAAGGTTGAGGATATATTTTTCCCCCTCGTGAATGTACTCAATCTGTATCGCATGGCTTTTGATGGTGATGCCCTTTTCCCGTTCCAGATCCATATCGTCCAGCACCTGAGCCTGCATATCGCGTTCCGATATCGTCTTGGTCGTTTCTAACAGGCGGTCGGCCAGGGTGCTCTTCCCGTGGTCAATGTGGGCAATAATGCAAAAGTTGCGGATGTGCTTCATAAAATATATCCTGTATCAGACAGTCGGCAAATTTACAGAAATGCAGCGACTAATTTGCTATGAGAACACAACGGGCGTATTTCAATTTTCCGGTTGGTGGGACACCAACCGGGGCGGCGCTGTGGGGCCGCCGACCACAGCGCCGCCCGGCAATGCGTATTTGAAATGTACCAAACACCACAGACTACAGCATGGGTAAATCATAAATTTTTCTCCACCGGCTATTGATACCATCCCTATCATTCCGTTTGTTATCCATAGAAATGGGTTTTAACCCGTTTAGAAAAAAACATAATTTTGAGAAAAGCTTATTGAATGCACTGCGGAATGTCCGGAATGAGTAAGTTTGAATAAAAAATACACGTTATGACGAATAAAAAGAACATATTCGAACGTTTTGCCAATGCTGCCACCGGGTTTACGGGATCCTCCTCTGCTTTTGTCGGCGCGGCTTGCTTAGTATTGGCCTGGGCAATCTGCGGGCCGTTTTTTCATTTCTCCGAAACCTGGCAATTAGTGATCAATACCGGCACGACCATTATTACTTTCCTGATGGTATTCTTAATTCAAAAGGCGCAGAATAAGGATTCGAAAGCCATTCAGCTTAAGCTGAACGAACTGATCGCCTCCAGTCGTTTGGCCAGCAACCGGATGATTAATATTGAAGAACTGACGGAGACGGAGCTGGATCAGTTGCATCAATACTTTGCAAAGCTGACGGAATTAGCCCGGAGGGAGCTGAATATCCACCAGTCACATTCCATAGATGAAGCGCAGAAAAATCACCGGCAGAAAATAGAACACCGCAGGGAGAATATGGCGTAGTACTCAGGCTAAAATAATGGCGACCGGCTTTGCTCATGCAATTGCTCAGGGTAAAAATGCCTGCGGATAGTGAATCCCTATTGCAGCACTTTACCCAAAAACTGTCGCATATCCATCCAGGAAAGGCTGTCTGCGGTGGCATTATAGCTGATATTATCTAATCCGAATTTTTGTGCGGTAATGTCTGCTGCCGGATTGGTAAAGGCATGATGTGCACCTTCGTAGTTTTTGACGGTATAGTCAAAACCCGCAGCAGTCATCTCCTGCCCGAACTGATCTAAATCTCTACGATTTACGAAGGCGTCCGCTGCGCCATTACAGACGAGAATGGCTGGTTTGGAACTTTCATATTGCTTAAGCGGAGCGAACCGCATACTGCCGTGGAAGCTCACTACGGCATTCAGCGGCACACCCATCCTAGCCATATTCAATACCTGGGTACCGCCGAAACAATAGCCTATAGCAGCGATGCGGGAAGTGTCCACGCGCGGTAATTTTTTTATGGCCTGTAAGGCAGCTTCAAAACGATTTTTTGCCATAGGAAAATCCGAATAAAAAGGCGCGGTTAATTTTTGCGCTGCTTCAGGTGTGTTAGCCTGAACGCCGTTTCCGTACATATCTATGGCCATAGCCACATAGCCTAAGGCGGCCAGCATTTCCGCCCGGTGCATGACATATTCATCAAGCCCCCACCATTCATGAACAATCAGTATGGCCGGGCGAGGCTCCGGGTTATCCGGGTAAGCTACAAAGCCTTTCATATCGGTATGGCCATCGGAATAGGCAATGGTTTCCGTTCCCGAACCCGTAAGGGCAGTGTCTTTACCGGTATCATCATTCTGTTGCTTGTCGCCTCCATTGCAGGCCGATAGCAGGCCTAAGCCCAGCAGTAGCATCATCATATACTTCATTGTTCCGATTGTTTTAAGGATAAAGATAATAAGGATGAAGAGTTAGTGCTAAGTCAAGAAGATATTGTCTGTAAGTTCAAGACTTTGTTATATTGATTATCAGATTTTTATTGTTTTGTATTTTGCATTTTGACTTTTTACTTAACATTAGTATTGCCTGCCCGGTCTGCTCATCAGTCTTTCCGGCCAGGGAAAGGGTACAAAGCCGAATTGCGCATACAGGCTGTGGGCATCCTGGGTGGTAAGGATAAAACGCCGCAGTCCGAATTGCTCGGCTGCATCACAAAACATCCGCATCATTATTTTAGACAAACCCTTTCCCCGGTGTGTTTTCACGATATAGATATCGGCCAAATAAGCAAAAGTAGCCTGGTCGGTGATCATTCGGCCAAAACCGGCCTGCTGCCCGTTTTCATCATAAATGCCGATACAAAGCGAATGTTCGGCAGATCGCTGCACCGTTTCGAAAGGAACCTTTTGCGCCCAGTAGCTTTCTTCACTCAAAAAGCGATGAACGGATGCTAATTGCAGCCTTTTGTTATCGGTAGAAAACAAAAAGCCTTTTTCGTAAAATTCGGGAATAAACGGCGCTGACATACGGATACAAATATAGCGGACAGGCCGGAATTTTTTGCACAACGTGCGTTCCAGCCGGATGTATTTTCATGTTTTTCGGGAATGATAGCAGGAAAGTATCCTTTTAAATTAGTGATTTGGAATTACCCATTCCGGAAAGAATTATAACCACCATAAATAAAAATTTAGAAGGAATGGCATGATTATTGAAATAGAAAATAATACGACCAAATCAAAACCCGGAGGGATGGCATGATTATAGAACAACGTCAATCATAAACGAACATAATCCCGAGGGGATAACATGATTATAGAACAATAGCAATTATAAACGAACAAATCCCGAAGGGATGATATGATTATAGAACAATAGCAATTATAAACGAACAAATCCCGAAGGGATGATATGATTATAGAACAATAGCAATTATGAACGAACAAATCCCGAAGGGATGATATGATTATAGACAACGATCACAAACAAAAAGCCCCGAAAGGGATAATAAAATTTTAAAAATTATGGCAGGCACATTTTCACAAATCTACATTCAGTATGTTTTTGCTGTAAAAAGCAGGTAAAATTTATTGCAAAAACCGTGGCGGGACGAAGTGTTCAAATACATTTCGGGAATTATAAAAGGGAAAGGCCAGAAACCTATTATTGTAAATGGTGTTGCAGACCATGTGCATGTATTTGTCGGGCTAAAACCTTCAATGTGTATTTCGGATTTGATTCGGGATATTAAAAACAATTCATCAAATTATATCAACGAACAAACATGGTTGAATGCTAAATTTTCCTGGCAGGAAGGTTATGGCGCATTTTCTTATGCACATTCACAGATGAATGATGTTTATCGTTATGTTTTGAATCAGGAAGAACATCATCGTAAGAGAACATTCAGGGAAGAATATTTGGATTTTCTGCAAAAATTTGAAATAGAATATAAGGATGAATATTTGTTTGAATCATTGGATTGATAGTGTCACCCCTTCGGGGTTTTCTGCAACAATATTCCTCCATTTTTCTATAATCATATCAGCCCTTTGGGCTTATTCGGAGCGTTTATAAAGAGTATAATATTATAAGACCCGGAAGGATTACTTGAAATGGAATAATCAACAAATTTCATATGGGGAGACATGATTATAGCAAAAACAAATGCAATCGCATATAATCCCGAAGGGTTGGCACTTATTATAGAACAGCAGCAATCATATATGTACACAATCCCGAAGAGGTGACATAATAATCTTCGTCCTTACGCATTCCGATGATCAATTTCCAAATATTCTGCGCTATTTTTGATCCTCAAAATTTTACGTTAAACGATGAAGCTTAGATATTGGCTTGCTTTCAGCCTGATCATGGCAACCGGGATGCTCTCCTGCCGGGATAATCCTACAACTACTACCGATATTGCTGCCGAAGATCCACTGGCGGCAAACCGGGACACTTCGATAAACCCGGCAGATGATTTCTTTGAATATGCCAATGGCGGCTGGATAAAAAACCATCCCATTCCGGCGGCGTACAGCGCTTACGGTATTGCTTACTTAGTGCGCGATGACCTGCAGTTGCGTTTGAAAGCCATCAATGAAGCTGCGGTGAACGATCCGCAGGATCCGATCGCCCGAAAGATTGCCGCATTCTGGAAAAGCGGAATGGATACCGTTAATATTAACCGGCAGGGTATTTCCGCACTCCGGCAATTGACCGGTCGCATTGATGATATTAATGACCGGGCTTCCCTCATGACCAATATTGCTTTACTGCATACGGTACAGGTGCCGGTTTTGTTGGATGTGGATGTGGATCAGGATGCCAAAAACAGTGATGTGATGGCACTGTATTTAAGTCAGGGTGGGCTTGGGCTGCCCAACCGCGATTATTATTTTGATACCGATGCACAAACAACAAAGATCAGAAATGAATATCCGCGCCATATCAGCCGGATGCTGCAATTGGCGGGAGCAGACAGCCTGAGCGCCCGTAAAGCCGCATCAGCCATAATGAATATAGAAATGCAACTGGCTCGTGCCAGCCGGAAATTGGAGGCGCTGCGGGATCCTTACGCGAATTATAATAAATATAAAACTACAGACATAAAGGCTCGGCTCAGTCCGGAAATAGATTGGGAAGGATGGCTTTCCGGTATGGGTATTCGCCATGTGGACAGCGTTATCGTAGGTCAGCCGGAATTTTTGAAAGCGGTCAATGACCTGCTGAAAACGGTTCGTTTAGAAGATTGGAAATCATACCTGAAATTTCACCTCCTTTCTTCCATGGCGCCTTACCTCAGCAGCGATTTCGTACAGGAAGATTTTCGTTTTTACAGCCAGATGCTTTCGGGCATACAACAGCAAAAAGAACGCTGGAAGCAGGTATTGGATGCCGAGGAAAACGCTATGGGTGAAGCGCTTGGCCGGTTGTTTGTTCAGGAAAATTTTGACAGCACTGCAAAAAAACGTTACGAGCATTTGGTAGAAGCTATTCGTGCGGCACTTAAAAACCGTATTGAAAAATCAGGCTGGATGAGCCAGGATACAAAAACCAAGGCGATACATAAGCTCCAGACCATGCGTAAAAAAGTGGGCTATCCCGATAAATGGAAAGACTTTTCAGAGATGAGTATATCTGAACAGCCTTATGTGATGAACATCATTGCCGCCCGCCGCTGGTGGCACGATTATGAATTCAGTAAATTAGGAAAACCAGTGGACCGGGACGAATGGGATATGACACCGCAAACTTATAATGCATATTACAATCCGCTCAATAATGAGATCGTATTGCCTGCCGGTATCTTTACCGTCCCGGGAAAAAAGGACAGCGAGCTGGATGATGCATTGGTGTATGGTTATGCCGCTGCGTCCACCATCGGACATGAGATCACTCACGGTTTCGATGATGAAGGCCGCCGCTATGATGCGGAAGGCAATCTGAACAACTGGTGGACTCCGGAAGATGAAGCGCAATTCAACCGGCGTGCACAGGTCATGGTAGAGCAGTTTAATGCTTTTGAACCGCTACCGGGAAAACATATCAACGGGCAGGCTACCTTAGGAGAAAACATTGCCGATCTGGGCGGCGTATTGCTGGGATGGGATGCCTTTACCGAAACGGAGCAGTACAAAAAAGGCATACCTATAAACGGATTAAGTCCCGCACAGCGGTTTTTCTTAGGATATAGCTTAGGCTGGCTGTATCATATCCGGGAAGAATCGCTGGCACAACGGCTGCTAACGGATGTACATGCTCCTGCGAAGTATCGTGTAAACGGCCCATTCAGAAATGTCCCGGCATTTTATGAAACCTTTTCCGTGCAGCCCGGAGATGGTATGTATGTGCCGGACAGCGCCAGGGTGAAGATTTGGTAGGCGATATTTTGATTTTTGCATTAATCCATGCCGTTGATAAATTTGCCTATCTTTGTGAGCCTTAAACAGATTTCATAATGCCACATTATCATAAGCTGGGATCCATCCCGCATAAGCGACATACGCAATTCCGGAAGCCAGACGGCGGGCTGTATGCCGAGCAGCTCTTCAGTACAGAAGGCTTTTCCTCCAACTATTCCTTATTATACCATATTCAGCCGCCGACAAAGATTATGCGGTCGGAGCTGCCGGTGGATGTATCGCCCAAAGCGGCCTCGGACAGTATCTTAAAACACCGCAGTTTTCAGGGTTTTCAAATAAAGCCGGAAGCGGAATATCTTCAAAGCCGCAAGACCGTCTTATTTAATAGTGACGTAAGCCTTACGCTGGCAGCACCCCAGACTGGTTTAGGCGATAATATCTTTTTCAAAAATGCCGATACGGACGAGATCATTTTTATTCATGAAGGTTCCGGTGTATTGCTTAGCCCTTATGGTGAATTGAAATTCCAATACGGCGATTATGTGGTAGTGCCGCGGGGTTGTATTTATCAGGTCCGGTTTGACAGTCCTGATAACCGTTTATTAATTATCGAATCCCACAGCCCGATATGTTTTCCTAAAAGATACCTGAGCAGATACGGTCAGTTGCTGGAGCATGCGCCTTTTTGCGAGCGTGATATCCGCCAGCCGGAAAACCTGGCTACGCATGATGAAAGCGGCGAGTTTTTGATTAAGGTTAAAAAGAAAGGATTGCTTTATCCTATTTGGTATGGTACGCATCCTTTTGATGTTGTGGGCTGGGACGGTTGCGAATATCCTTACATCCTGAGCATTCACGATTTTGAACCGATTACCGGCAGAGTGCATCAGCCGCCACCGGTACATCAGACCTTTGAAGGCCATAATTTTGTTGTATGTTCCTTTGTGCCGCGCCTGTATGATTATCATCCTTTGTCCATTCCTGCGCCATATCACCACAGCAATATTGACAGCGATGAAGTATTGTATTATGTGGATGGAGAATTTATGAGCCGCAAACATGTGGAGCGGGGAATGATTACGTTGCATCCTGCGGGTATTCCGCACGGGCCGCATCCCGGAGCCGTAGAAAAAAGTATAGGGCAAAAAGAAACCGGAGAGTTGGCCGTAATGTTAGATACCTTCCATCCGTTGTTTCTGACTAAGGATGCGTTGTCCATAGAAGATCAGAATTATGAGATGAGCTGGGCGGAGTAAGCATTCATTGCCGGCAGCTTAAAGGGAATGATAGCTGTTATTGTTTTTATATTGTAAAGATCATGGAAAAAGAATACCTCAATTCCGGCTATATCCGGGTAAAAAAGCGCCTCAGAAAGGTGGCTATGGCACAATGGAGTTCCGGCGGATGCTGCTGCTGAATCCTGTTGGGATATGCAGCCTCTGATTGAATTTTCTATTTTATTAAAAAACAAAAAACTAATTAACATGTCCGTAGTACAAGGCAAAACATTTGCAGAAAAAATAGCCCAGGCTAAAGAATTTCTCCCGATCAACGGTACCGATTATATCGAATTTTATGTAGGCAATGCCAAACAGGCCGCCCATTTTTACAAAACTGCATTCGGCTTCCAGTCCGTTGCCTATGCCGGCCCCGAAACCGGTGTGCGCGACAGGGCGTCTTATGTGCTTCAGCAGGGTAAAATCCGTTTGGTATTAACTACTGCGCTCAAATCCGATCATCCCATTTCCGAACATGTGAAGCTGCATGGCGATGGTGTAAAGATTCTGGCGCTTTGGGTGGATGATGCTTACAGCGCTTTTGAAGAAACGACCAAACGGGGCGGAAAGCCTTACTTAGAACCCGTAACCCTTACGGATGATCACGGTGAGCTGCGCATGAGCGGTATTTATACTTACGGAGAAACCGTACATATGTTTATTGAGCGTAAAAATTATAAAGGTACTTTTATGCCCGGTTATGAAAAATGGGAAAGCAGCTATCAGCCTTCCGAAACCGGTTTGTTGTATGTGGATCATTGCGTGGGTAATGTAGGCTGGAACCGCATGTTGCCAACCGTACAATGGTATGAAGAAGTGATGGGCTTTGTCAATATTCTTTCATTTGACGACAAACAAATCAATACGGAATATTCGGCATTGATGAGTAAGGTGATGAGTAATGGAAACGGTTATGCCAAATTCCCGATTAATGAGCCGGCGGAAGGCAAGAAGAAATCGCAGATCGAAGAGTACCTGGAATTTTATGAAGGAGAAGGGGTGCAGCATATTGCCGTAGCAACAAAAGATATTGTAAAAACGGTATTGGAGCTGAAATCCCGCGGTGTGGAATTTCTCAGCGCTCCTCCGGAGGCTTATTATGAAATGCTGCCGGATCGGGTAGGCGAGATAGATGAAGATATTAAAAAATTACAGCGTTTAGGTATTTTAGTGGACCGGGATGAAGAAGGATATTTGTTGCAGATTTTTACCAAACCGGTAGAAGACCGCCCGACTTTATTTTTCGAGATCATAGAACGTCATGGCGCGCAGAGCTTTGGCGCGGGAAATTTCAAAGCACTGTTTGAAAGTATTGAAAGAGAACAGGCCAAACGCGGTAATTTGTAACTTTTTCTGTTTTTTGTTGAAAAACTCCTCCTGATTTGGGGGAGTTTTTTTAATTTATTTTAGTAAAATATCATATATAAATGATATGTTGTGGTAGATTTATTTTATTATTCTCCCTTAAAATATTGGCAAATTTTAATAAATATAAATAAAGATAATAACAAGAGCTTTAGGAATAAAATTATATTGAATGAAATATGGAAGGAATAAGCTGCCACATAAAAGTGTAGTAATCATAATAAATCAAGTATTGTTTAGTTGCAATCACCCACCCGTTTCGTACTTTTGATCTGATTGCATTTTTATTATTATCAAAATAAAAAACCGAATGAAAAAGTTTTACATTTTATTTTTAGCCTGCCTGAGTATGACCGCGTTTCAGGCATCGGCAAATGAAGGAGATACAACGGTGGTTGTGGCACATGATGATACCGAGCTGAGTTGGTATGATAACTACGATGCCGCGACAACATTCCCCGATGGCAGCCTGTCTTACCGCAAAATTTTGATGGAATTTGAGTTGGGAAAATATCAATGTGAAGGATATGATCCCAGTAATGCGGGAGAGGGGCCTAATCAGACAGGTTGGTGCGGTGATTGGGACTATGATGTCCATGTTATTGCATGTACCCCGAACGGCGATACCTTGGAACTGGGAGAACTAATAACACCTTACGCCAATTCCAATTTTCCCCGTACGCCATGGTCATGGAAGCATTCCTACTGGTTTGATGTTACGGATTTTTATTCTATTCTAAAAAATGATGTTACCATTCGTATCTTTTATTCCGGTTATTCCGGAGGATTTACCGGTACGGTGAAGTTCCATTTCATAGAGGGCACCCGTGCTCGTGATGTAGTAGGTATTTCCAAATTATGGCACGGAGGTTATGCTTATGGTGATGCATCCAACCCGATAGATGATAATGTTACGGCAGTCACGGAGACTATGCCTTCCAATGCAGCAAGCGCTGCCATGCGGCTGATCATATCCGGCCACGGTGGCGATACACCTGAAAACTGTTCAGAATTCTGCAAAAAATGGTATCAGTTTAAAATTAACGGAAGCAATATCCATCAGCAGGATATTTGGCGTGATAACTGCGGAAATAACTTTTTATACCCCCAATCCGGAACCTGGGTGTACGACCGGGCTAACTGGTGCCCCGGCGATCAGGTATTTCCTTTTATAGAAAAAGTGCCTGCAAGCGTAACGCCCGGCCAAACTTATACCGTAGATATGGATTTTCAAAACTATACATCTAATGGCGGAGCAAGCTATAAATTAGCAGCAACAATGTTTTATTACGGTCCCTTCAATCATAGTACAGATGCCAGTCTGGAAGCTATCATAAGTCCTAATGACAATGAAACTTATTATCGACAAAATCCGATTTGCGGAGGCCCTGTGGTTAAAATCAAAAATGAAGGTAGCAATCCGATCACATCCATCAAATTCAGCTATGGTATTGTAGGACAAACACCAATAGAATATACCTGGAATGGTAATCTTGCATCTTTAGACGTTGCGGAAATCACATTAGATCCATTGACAACTCTTCAAACTGCATCCGGCGCTGCTAACCAGTTTTCCGTATCTATTGAAGAAGTGAACGGTCAGGCAGATGAAGATCATTTTAATAATTCGCAGACCACAATGTTTACAGCTGCACCACAATGGGACGGAGGCAATTACCGTATTGAAATGAAAATGTCCAGTGCGATTCAAGGCTTTACCAATAAAGTGAACTGGGCGATTAGTAATAAGAATGGTACTGTTTTATTCAGCCGCCAGGGAATTGAAGCTTCAACATCTCAGAACCCTGTAATATATCAGGATACGCTGAATTTACCCAATGGCTGTTATCGTTTGGACGTAGATGCCAGTTATATTGGCTATGGATTTAGCTTCTTCGGCTCTTTCAGTATTCCCGGATATATTAAGGCATTCAATATGGATAACGGTACTCAATATCCCTTACCTAAGACTGATTTAGAAAATCCGGGACTGTCCGGAAACTTCGGAACGGGCTTCACCCAGTTCTTTACCGTAACCGGCTCTACCGGTATTATTAATCCGGAAAATCAATACAGCCTGAGCATATTTCCCAACCCCGCCCAGGATCAGTTGAATGTGGATATTATCGGTAAGCTGAACGAGCCGCTGACTATTACGATGGTGAATGTGCTGGGTCAGACCGTTTATAATACTACCACATCAAAAAATCAGGTACGCATCAACACCGGAAATATGGCACAGGGTATCTACACCCTGATCTGTACATCCGGCAATCATAAGAAAATAGAGAAAGTAGTTATTGCGCACTAGGGAAGAGGCAGATAAGCAATCTGCATTAATGGAAAAAGCCGCCTCAGTTTTTTGAGGCGGCTTTTCCGTTGAAATATCATTGAGTTATGTGCACCCGCTTAGACAACCGGCCCGATATTTATACAGCGGAACTAATATCTAATTTTTTACATACAAAATCATAAAAATCAGCAATGGTTATCATCTGCTGAAATTCTTCCGGCTTTACTTTAAAACCAAAGTGATTATCAATGGTAACAATCAGATCCACATAATCAAGACTGTCCAGGTCCAGGGTTTCCTTTAAGGCGGCCTGCGGCTGGATTGCAGCAGGATCCACTTCAAAATCTTCTGCTAAAAAATCATTAATACGTTTGATCACTTCTTCTCTGGTCATTTTCTGTTAAATATAGTATGTATTTGATTTAAGGCTGCAAAGGTAACGGTTGTTTTGATAGTTAAAAAGCATTTATCCAAGTTTTTCTCCCAAAATTTTGCCCTTTTCTTTGTTATGAATTTTAAACAAGTATCTTTGCGCAAAATTTCGCAGGTGGTATAATATTTCCTGTTGATTTTCACCAAAATTCATAGAGAAAAGTAATGAGATCAAGGCGCCTCCTTTCCTTATTAGCATTGAGTTTTACGCTTTTTAGCGTGTCCGGTTCCCTTTGGGCAAATACCCATGAAAACCCGGAAAACGAAAAAAAAGGATTGAATGTATCGGAGCTTATTTTCTCTCACGTAGGTGATGCGCACTCCTGGCATCTCTTTAATATGGGTGAAAAACATATTACGCTTCCGCTCCCGATTATCCTCTACAGCCCCGAAAAAGGCCTGAGTATATTTTCCTCTTCACATTTCGGGCATTTTCATGATCATGAAGCGGACGGGAAAATTATCGGCAAAAGCGATTCCTATGAAGGTTACTATATAGAGCGTGGTATTAAGGAAAAAGTTATCGCAGAAGACGGCTCAAAAGTTTATGATCTGTCTATCACCAAAAACATACTCTGTATGTTTTTGTCCATCGCCCTGCTGCTGTTATTGATGACAGGCGTAGGCAAAAAAGCCCGTAAGACCGGCGCTACTACCGCACCGAACGGTTTCCAGAATGCCTTGGAACCGGTTATTATATTTATCAGGGACGAAGTAGCCAAGCCCAATCTCGGTAATAAATATATGCGCTTTATGCCGCTGTTGCTGACCCTCTTCTTCTTTATCTGGATCAACAGCCTGTTGGGTTTGCTGCCTTTCGGTTTCAACTTTACCGGTAATATTGCCGTTACCCTTTGCCTTTCGGTGGTGTCTTTTATCGTAATGATATTTATGGGCAACCGGCATTTCTGGGGGCACTTGTTCAACCCGCCGGGCGTGCCTTTCGGCATCAAGCTGCTGTTAGTTCCTATTGAAATTATTTCTTTGTTTATCAAGCCCGTTGCATTAACGATACGTCTTTTTGCCAATATGCTGGCGGGTCATATCGTGATCCTGAGCGTTGTGCTGATGACCTTCATCTTTGCAGAAATGAGCTTAGTGGCCGGCTGGGGCTTCTCCCTGATTTCCCTGCTGTTTGCCGTGTTCATGTTCTGTCTTGAGCTGTTGGTAGGCGCTATTCAGGCTTTCATCTTTGCTAACCTGACAGCAGTTTTCATTGGTCAGTCTATCGAAGAACCGCATCATCATGATGCCGCCCATGAGAGTTATCATGACCATAACCCGGAAACAGGCCAGGGATATAATGTAGGAACCCAGGAAATCATAGCTTAGTATTTTTTCATCAAAATCCATATAAACATGTTGTTAGACACAATTTTGTTAGCAGTAGAAAGTGCAGGATTAGGCGCCATCGGAGCCGGAATCGCTGCCTTGGGTGCTGGCGTAGGTATCGGTCAGATCGGTAAAGGCGCGGTAGAATCTATCGCTCGTCAGCCGGAAGCATCAGGCGATATCCGTGCCAATATGATCCTTACTGCTGCCTTCGTGGAAGGGGTTGCGCTGTTCGGCGTTATTGCCGGCGTACTGGCCATCTTCGTATAATCCGAAGGAAAAAACCTTAACTGCATCCGACGCACAGGGCAGAGGATGCAGTTATTTCAACAAACAAAAAATTTAAAAATAAAAATCAAAAACATTCTACAATGGATTTATTAACCCCCGATTTCGGTCTCTTTTTCTGGACCTTGGTTGCTTTCCTGATTGTTGCATTTTTACTGAAAAAATTTGCATGGAAACCTATCCTGAAATCCCTGAATGACCGGGAAAAAAATATTGCCGACTCTATCGCTACTGCTGATCGTGTTCGTGCCGAAATGAGCCAGCTCAAAGCGGAAAATGAAATTCTTCTGGCACAGGCTCGTGAAGAACGTACGCAACTGCTGAAAGAAGCCCGCGATACCAAAGAAAAAATTATTGCGGAAGCTAAAGAAGCCGCAAAAGCCGAAGCTGCTAAGATCATGGAAGAGACTACCCTCCAGATCGAAAATAAAAAGAATGCCGCTATTGTAGAAGTGAAAAACCAGATCGGCAAATTGTCGTTGGAAGTAGCAGAAAAAATATTAAGAAAAGAACTGGCCACAACAGAGGCACAGTCCGACTATGCACGCCAGCTTGCTGAAGAAATTACATTGAATTAATCAATTGCACAGGTATTTTTTTATTTCGCCCTATATCAATCTATTAAATTAACATAATGAGGAATCCACGTCTCGCTAACAGATACGCTAAATCGCTGATAGACATCGCACAGGAGCAGGATGCCATGGATGCTGTTCTCGCTGATATGGAGCGAATCGGTTCAGCCTGTAAAGTCAGCAGAGATTTTGCACTTATGCTCCGCAGCCCGTTGATTAATGGGGATAAAAAAATCAGTGTGATGCATGCCGTATTCGGAGAAGGAACATTTCACCGGATTACCGAAGCATTTATCAACCTGCTGATGGCTAAAGGAAGAGAGGTTTTTCTGGAAGAAATTACATCGGCATATATTGCGCAATACAAGGATGCCAAGTCCATCAATACCGTACGGCTGACTACTGCCGTGCCTTTAACCGAAGCCGTGCAAAAACAGATCACGGACAAGATCATGAGCACCTTAGACGGAAAGTTGGATTTACATGCTACCGTTGACCCCGATATTCTGGGCGGATTTATCCTGGAGATCAAAGACAAATCCTTTGATGCAAGTATCCGCCGGGATTTGAATGATATTAAAAAGCAGTTTGATCATAATTTGTTCGTTGCAAAAATTTAATAACAGTAAGAAATCAGTATCTTTCCGCTTCGATAACGGAAAATACTTATAAATTTTTATAATCATAATCAAAAATTTCCAAGACAATGGTTGACATCAAACCGGATGAAATATCGGCAATTTTGCGCCAGCAACTGAGCAATTTCAATATCTCTGCAGAGCTGGAAGAAGTAGGCACCGTATTGACCGTAGGGGATGGTATTGCGCGCGTTTACGGACTTGGCGGCGTTCGCCAGGGGGAACTGGTGGAATTTGAAGACGGTACCAGGGCAATTGCGCTGAACTTAGAAGAAGACAATGTGGGTGTGGTATTGATGGGTGAAGGCAAAAACCTGAAAGAAGGCTCTAAGGTAAAACGTACCGGCCGCATCGCTTCCATAAAAGTAGGCGAGGGCATGGTAGGTCGCGTGGTTAATACCTTGGGTGAACCGATTGACGGTAAAGGCCCCCTCACCGGCGAACTGTATGAAATGCCTATTGAGCGTAAAGCGCCTGGCGTGGTATTCCGGGAGCCGGTAAAAGAACCGCTGCAAACCGGCCTCAAGGCTGTTGACGCCATGATTCCCATCGGTCGCGGACAGCGGGAATTGGTAATTGGTGACCGCCAGACCGGTAAAACCGCTATCTGCTTAGATACCATTATCAATCAAAAAGAATTTTACGATGCCGGCAAACCGGTATATTGTATCTATGTGGCCATCGGTCAAAAAGCATCTACCGTAGCCGGTGTGATGAAAGTGCTGGAAGAAAACGGCGCTATGGCCTATACGACTATAGTAACGGCTTCTGCTTCCGACCCGGCTCCATTGCAGTTCTACGCACCTTTTGCGGGTGCGGCTATCGGAGAGTTTTTCCGTGATACCGGTCGCCCTGCCTTAGTGGTATATGATGATTTGTCCAAGCAGGCTGTAGCCTACCGTGAAGTTTCCCTGCTGTTGCGTCGTCCTCCTGGTCGTGAGGCCTATCCCGGTGACGTATTCTACCTGCACAGCCGTTTGCTGGAGCGTGCCGCCAAGGTTATCAGTGATGATAATATCGTTAAAAACATGAACGACCTGCCGGAAAGTATTAAGCACATGGTAAAAGGCGGCGGTTCATTAACGGCATTGCCGATTATCGAAACACAGGCCGGTGACGTATCTGCTTATATCCCGACGAATGTGATCTCCATTACCGACGGCCAGATATTCTTAGAGTCAAACCTCTTTAACTCCGGTATTCGTCCCGCTATTAACGTGGGTATCTCGGTAAGCCGGGTGGGAGGTAGCGCCCAGATTAAGTCCATGAAAAAAGTAGCCGGTACGCTTAAGCTCGACCAGGCGCTGTATCGTGAAATGGAGGCTTTCTCTAAATTCGGAGGTGACCTGGATGCTGCTACCAAAACCGTTATTGATAAAGGTGCGCGTAACGTGGAAATTCTGAAACAGCTTCAGTTTACGCCGTTTTCTGTAGAGAAGCAAATCGCTATTATTTATCTTGGAACCAATAACCTGCTTCGCGAAGTGCCGGTTAAAAATATCAAAGCTTTTGAAGCGGCATTCCTTACGGAAATGGAAGCGCATTACAGCGATGTGCTGGCCGATTTTAAAGCCGGAAAATTACCGGAAGAAGGAATCAACCGTATGGTAGAAATGGCTAAAGGCCTGATTCCCCAGTTTAAGAATTAGTAGCGTTTTTATAAAAATAACAATGCGGCTGCCAGTGGGTGGCCGCATTTTTTTATAGAGATAAAATTCCAGTTTTATAGTAATATCTCATTAAATCGGTGATCAGTTTTTATTATTTTGCATTTTGAGTTTTGCATTTTGACTTAGCACTGCTTGTTTTTTATACCTTTGAGCAAAATAACAAGATATGCGACACTTCTTTATGCTGTTTACTGCAATGCTGCTGACCGGCAGCGGAATGTATGCCCAGCAAAAACAGGATCCCTGGACTGCTGATCAGTTGTATGAACCCCAGGTTCTGGCCGACAAAATCAATCAGCATCAAACGGACAATATCGTGATACTGTGTGTGGGGCCTGACGCACTCATAAAAGGCTCGGTGGACATCGGTCCGACACAGGAACAAGGAAATATAGACAAGCTGAAAAACTACCTCAAAAATGTCCCTAAGGACAAGGAAGTTATTATCTATTGCGGTTGCTGTCCCTTTGTCAGGTGCCCCAATATCAGGCCTGCATTTAAGCTTTTAAAAGACATGGGCTTCAAAAATCCCAGATTGCTTGACCTGCCTAAGAATATAAAAATGGATTGGCTGGATAAGAATTACCCGACAAGCGACTAAGATGAAAAAGATATTTTTTCTGGTAGCCCTGATCATTTTAACGGGCAGTGTGCATGCACAAAATAAAGCCGTACAGATCGGACAGGCTGCGCCCGAGATTGCATTGCCCCAACCGGACGGCAATATCGTAACGTTATCTTCTTTAAAAGGTAAATTGGTGTTGATAGATTTTTGGGCTACCTGGTGCGCCCCTTGCAGAGAAGAACAGCCGGAACTAAAAGCCATTTACGAAAAACATATTGATAAAGTAAAGGCCGGAAAATTTGAAATATTGGGGGTATCATTAGATAAAAACAAAACGCACTGGCAGCAGAGCATCGAACGCTTTAATATAGACTGGCTACAGGTCAGCGACCTGATGTTTTGGAAAAGTCCCGTAGCCAAAGATTATGCCATTGAGGGTTTGCCTTTTAATGTAATAGCAGATAAACAGGGTAAGATTATAGCGGTTAATTTACACGGTGAGGCCTTAGCCGATTTCATCAACAATTATCTTAATAAAACAGAATAAGGAAATTTTGTTGTAATGGCTGCCCTTGTCGGGGATAAGAATTTGAAATCGGTAATGAAGAACAAGCGGGTATTTAAATACCCAATTATCCAAGGTGATGAGCTGAAGCGATGACTTTTGCTAAAGTTCGAATATGGGTAGGCGATGTGAGCTATAGTACTTTTGTTTGCGATTTCGAAGTCAGCAATAAAGGTAAATCTCTCTATTTGGAATTGCTGTCCAATAGTTGCCTGTTATGTCTAAAAAATCACCAAAGTGATGTTTCATTTTATCGTATAATTGGTGTTATATAGACGAGATAAGAATTTAAAATGATTTCATTTCACTGAGAAAACCTCATGGCTTGAGCTCGAGTGCAAAGAAGTGTTAGTTATATATATTGATTTTTATTGGTTTAGTTAAATACGTCAAACAGCTTCCAATAAGCAAATAGTCCGATTAGCATGATGTAAGTAAAATTATTTATTGCGAGCAACCATCTAGTGTTAAGTCAAAAGTAAAAAGTCAAAATGCAAAATAATAAAAGCTGATCACCGATTTAATGGGGTGCATTTCAATTTTTCATTGCTATATGCAGTTGGTGTCCTCTCTGACTGGCGAAAAATTGAATCAAACCATTTCCCGCTTTGACTTTTGACTTAGCCCTACTTCATCAAAGGCAGGTAGAAATTATTGGTAGATGCCTGGTATAAATGCCCCGTATGCCCCGAGGTCTGGTAAGCATAAGTGGTAATGCGTGCCTGGGAAGCGCCGGGACTACAAGGCGTGTCTTGCTCCCATGTTACCGGGTCATGGTTGGCATAGATATTAAAGACTTTATATTGCGTATGTGTGGAAGCCACTTCAATAAGGTAGTCTGCTGCATCACTCAAAGAAAAGAAGGCGCTGAGGTAATTATTGTTCCTATCGCGATAAGCCGTATCGCCAGTAAAATACAGATGTGAAAATACCTCGGTATCCGATTGAATAAGATGAGCATAATCGCTGTTCTGCTCATAAGCACTCAGGATAAGCGTGTCTAATTCCGCTTCCGTATAACCTACAAAACTGACATTTATAGGCCGATAGTAATAACTGTAGCTACAGGTATATTGCGGTTTTCTACAGGCAGGAACTGCGGCGACAAGAATCCCCAACGCCAACAGCAGCGTATATTTTTTCATCGTAATTATTTTTTGGATTATAAAGGTACATAAATCATCATGTCTTCTGGTGTACTTTTTTAGGCATATTCCATATCCGCAAGTATAAATGTCATTTTATTTATCCGCTATTCGATTATCTTTGTAGCCTATGTCATCAGGTACCCAATTTTATTCGCTCAGGGTGAAAGATATTCGCCGCGAAACACCGGAATGCGTTTCCATAAGTTTTGATATTCCGGAATCATTAACCGAGCTGTTTCGCTATCAGCCGGGACAGTATCTTACACTGCGTACGCATATTGACGATATGGAGGTACGTCGCTCTTATTCCATTTGCAGCGCCCCTTCCGACCGGGAATTGCGTGTGGCTATTAAGCAAATGGATAAGGGGAAATTCAGCAATTTTGCCAATAATGACCTGCAGCAGGATGCAGCTATAGAGGTTATGCCGCCTATGGGGAAATTTATCCCGAATGAGCTCCAGACCAAAGGCAGGCAGTATTTAGCCATAGCCGCCGGCAGCGGTATTACGCCGGTTATGAGCATCATGAAAACCATCCTGGAACAGGATGATACGGCACGTTTTACCCTTATATTCGGTAATCGCAACAGAGGTTCTATCATCTTCAAAGAAAGCATTGAAGCACTTAAAAACAAATACCTGCAAAGGCTGAGCGTATATCATGTCTTTACCCGGGAAACTTTGGATGCGCCTTTGTTTAACGGCCGTTTGGATGCGGATAAAATTGCCGGATTCTGTGACAAACTCATTAATCCGGATCTGATGGACGAGGTGTTTATCTGCGGCCCGGAAGAGATGATTCTTAATCTGCGGGAATATTTCCTGCATACGCAAAACATGGATCAGCACAAGATACATATTGAGCTGTTTTCCTCTCCAGATCAGCCACGACATATCAATGAGGCATGGAAAGAAAAACAACAGGCTATCGATCCCTCCAAAACCAGCCGTGTAACGGTGAAATTAGACGGTCGTGCTTTTGATATGAACTTGGCTTATGTAGGCGAGAGTATCTTAGATGCCGCATTGCAGCAGGGCGCCGATCTGCCTTATGCCTGCAAGGGTGGGGTATGCTGCACCTGTCGAGCCAAATTAGTAGAAGGCGAGGTGGATATGGAGGTTAACTACGCATTGGAACCGGATGAAATTGCCAGTAAATTTATCCTTACCTGCCAGTCTCATCCGCGTACGGAAAGGGTAGTGGTGGATTTTGATATTAAATAAGCCCCGAGATTTAAAATTCTTTTTTCATTATAAAACGGCTTGGCCTGACTTAGCGCGGTCTGCCATTTTTATTTATGTTTTTCTTTACCCTTTTCGGCTTTTATTTTTTGGATAATTGTATAATGCCTTATACCTTTGCCGTCCCAAAACGGGGATTAAAGGTTTGAGGTAAAGATTTTGGGTTAAGCTTTTTAAGGATGGGGGGTTGATTTTTAGTGATGATTTTGGTGATTATTTTTTATTTTAAAAAATAA
>Ga0206106_100191_pt1 | contig 93123 bp, 75 predicted proteins | sample 1B1ome_FD_148677 | JGI IMG/M metagenome (GOLD analysis project Ga0206106, IMG submission 148677) | Enriched microbial communities from leaf-cutter ant dump, University of Wisconsin, Madison, United States - 1B110A | ecosystem: Environmental > Terrestrial > Nest > Insects nest > Nest dump | place...
GCTCTCGAAGATCGACCGATAATGCGTTCGCCATGTTTGCCGGCCTCCCGCCCGACAAACAATATGAATCAGATCACAGATGATTTGGGAATCCCCTTTCGATTCAGACGGAAAGGGAAACGCTCTAACTTCCGCAAGGCGCCGGCCTCCATATCCGCGACGCTCGATCATCTGCTCAGGCTGGCGCATGAGGAAAACCCGCGCTCGGTCTATATTCAGTCCCTGCCCGTGGCCGATCATCTGCCGGACTTCCCCGATACGCACAGGCTCGATGTATTGCCGGGCATTGCCCCGCGCATCTGGATCGGCAATCGCCTGCGCGTCCAGACCCATTATGATCCGGTCGATAATATCGCCGTGCTGGCGGCGGGCCGGCGGCGCTTCACACTGTTTGCCCCGGACCAGACGCCCAACCTCTATGTGGGGCCGCTGGAGCGCACGGTGGCGGGTGCACCGGTCAGCATGGCCGCGATCGAAAACCCGGACTTCGAGCGGTTTCCGCGTCTGCGCACAGCCCTCGAAAATGCCTGGCATGCCGATCTCGAACCCGGCGACGGCATCTACATTCCTTACATGTGGTGGCACCACGTCCGCTCGCTGACGCCGTTCAATATCCTGGTCAACTATTGGTGGGATGCCGAACCGGCGCATAATGCCGACGCCATGGACGCTTTTCTTCATGCCGTGTTGACGTTGAAACGCCTGCCAGAAGGCAAGCGCGCCATCTGGCAGACGATGTTCGATCACTATGTTTTTGAAGCTCACGGCGATCCGGTGGCGCATCTGGCGGAGGCCGACAAGGGTGCGTTGGGCAGCCTGACGGATGCGGAGATGGATAAGCGTCGGCGGCTTTTGCTGGACCGGCTGGAATCCAAATGGAAAGACTAATGGGGTGTGGGGTCCGTGACCCCACGTCTTCCTCTTCCCAAAGAAAAACCCGGCCTAAGGACCGGGTTTTCTTTGGGATAAAAGCAAGATTTGTGGGGTCACAGACCCCACACCCCATTAGCTTTACATCTGCATGGTCCAGTTTTCGACGCCCATGGCCGCCTGGCGGACCGCTTCCGAGCGCGTCGGATGCGGGTGGCAGATGCGGGCCAGGTCTTCGGACGCACCGCTGAAAGCCATCAGCACGCAGGCCTCGCCGATCATTTCGCCGACCTGTGGCCCCATCATGTGAACGCCCAGCACCTTGTCGGTCTTGGCGTCGGCAATGAACTTCACGAAGCCTTCCGTCTCGTGGTTGATCTTGGCGCGGCTGTTGGCCATAAAGGGGAACTTGCCGGTCTTGTAGGCCACGCCCGACGCCTTGACCTGCTCCTCGGTCTGGCCCACCCAGGCGACTTCCGGCGAGGTATAGACCACCGACGGCACCAGGTTGTAATCGACGTGACCGGCCTTGCCGGCGATCAGTTCGATACAGGCCACCGCGTCCTCTTCGGCCTTGTGCGCCAGCATTGGCCCCAGGATCACGTCGCCAATCGCCCAGACGCCCGGCGCCGAGGTCTTGAAGTGATTGGTCGGGATAAAGCCGCGCGGATCGGGCGCGATGCCGACCGATTCCAGACCGAGGCCCTTGGTGAAGGGACGGCGGCCGATGGCGACCAGCACCACATCGGCGTTCAGTTTTTCCTGCGCGCCGCCGGCGGCGGGTTCGAGCGTCAGTTCCACGCCCTTGGCGCCGGTCTTGGCGGCGATGACCTTGGTGCCGAGCTTGAAGGCGAAGCCCTGCTTGGTGAGGGTCTTCTGGAAGGCGGTGGCGGTTTCGGTATCCATGCCCGGCGTGATGCGGTCGAGGAATTCGACCACGGTCACCTGCGCGCCGAGGCGGCGCCAGACCGAACCCAGTTCGAGGCCGATGATGCCGGCGCCGACCACGACCAGCGACTTCGGCACTGAGGTGAGCGACAAGGCGCCGGTGGAATCGACGATTTGCTTCTGATCGACCGTAACGCCCGGCAGCGGGGTCGGTTCGGAGCCGGTGGCGATGACGATATTTTTGGTGGTCAGAGTCGAGGTCGTGCCGTCATTGCCGGCGACCACGACCTTACCGGCTCCCGCGATCTTGCCGAACCCGGCATAATAGGTGACCTTGTTCTTCTTCATCAGGAACTCGACGCCCTTGGTCAGGGCGGTGACGCTATCCTGCTTGGATTTCATCATCTGGACGAGATTGAGCTTCGGCGCCGGCACATCGATGCCGATACCGGCGAACTCGTGACCGGCGGCCTCATACAGTTCCGAAGCGTGGAGCAGGGCTTTGGAGGGCATGCAGCCGACGTTCAGGCAGGTGCCGCCCAGGGCGCCGCGCGATTCGACGATGGCGGTTTTCAGGCCGAGCTGGCCGGCGCGGACCGCCGCATTGTAACCGCCGGGACCACCGCCGATGATCACTACGTCGAAATTGTCGTCAGCCATGCGAAAGCCCTCTCACATAAGGTAAATCTTCTGCCCGTTAGCTAGGAGCCTCGCCCCTTCGGGTCAAGTCAATTACGTAAGACTTAAGGACTTTTTTACGCCGGGATCAGGAAAGCGCGGCGCGCCCGGCCTTCGGTATGGGCCGAAAGCGCGACATGTAGATGAAAAAGCCCAGAACCAGCGCCACCAGGGTCAGCACATAGCGGGGATCCCAGCCGGACAGCACGGTATAGAGCCTGTCGAACAGGCCCAGGCTTTTGTCGCCATTGGTCAGGTAGGTCAGGATCAGGTCGCCGGCGAACCCGAGCACATAGATGAAGGCGGCGCGGAAATTGCCGTTGGCGTGCAGGAAGGCCGCCAGCAGGTACAGCGTGATCACCGCCCCCCACAGCCAGATCACCGGCTTGTTGTCGGTGACGATGGCGGTGACCGCCGTATCGCCCTGAATGGAATCGATCACCGGCGCCGCCTGTTCGCCCATCATCGGCGCATCGAAACCGCCCGAATAATCCGTTGAATCCATCGAGCGCGCGGCGATGGTGGGGCCATTATCGACCGGCGGGAGGATAAAGGCCTTGACGACCGGGAAGGCGATCCAGGCCACATAGACCAGCACCACCAGAACGAGGAAGCCCCTCACATACTTCATTCTGTCACCTGTCAACTCACCTATGGTTAACAGGAGCCTAACCCAAATCCCCGCGCCACGCCACCCTCAACCGCTATTCCTCAACCCTGGCCGTGCCGAGGTCGGCGACGACCGCCGCCGGATTGTCCTTCATATTGCCGAGCGCACCGAGATGATGGCTGGCGAAATCGGCCACCCGGAGGAAATAATCCCGGTCGCCGCAAGCCAGGATGCCTTCCGCCCACGACAGGCGATAGGCCTTGACCGCTGCCTCCCGCGCGGTGGCGAACTGGTCCGGCGTCAACCGGGTTTCGCTGATATCGACGGTCTGGACCTTGCGCATCCGGGCGAAACCATAGGCCGATTGTCCGCAGGCCGTGGCGGCATTGACCACATTCGGCCTGAGAACCAGGTCTTCATTGAGATTGAATTCCTTGTCCTGATCGGGGTCGTCCGGAACGAAGGCCATGGGCGGCGCGCCCGGCGCGGATTCCGCCTGGGCCACGCCAGCCAGGCTGACACGCGGTTTTGGCCGCCCGACATGCTTGGCGAGATAGATCCAGAACTCGGACTGATCGAGCATGGCGTCTTCATTGAAGGTGATATCGAACTTGTCGGATTTGGTGATGTAGAGGTCGAGCATTTCGCGGAAACCGCGTTTCAGCTTGTCGCGGTCATCCTTCGTCATCCGGCTCGATACCGAAGGACGGCCCAGATCGAGCGCGATGCCGTATTCCAGCATGATATCCGGATGCTGGACATCGGCCTTCATCAGCAGGTCCATCATCGGCGCGGTCATGGCCGCATCGACATAGGCCCGCCCCTTCATGGCGTCGGCCGGCGTAAAGGTTTCGCGGTTGCTGAGTTCTTTCTTTTGCCCCGCCGCTTCGGCTGCACCGCACAGGGCCAGCACAATCCCAACAGCCGTCAAGGCCGCGCCACGTAACGTCTTCATCCCGGTTCCTCGATATTAATTATTTTTGACAGATTAATTCAGCTCCGCCCCCCATGCCAGCCGCTTTAAGGGAACCGCGTTTCTTAATGGCCGGGTGTGGCTTATTTATCGGTCCAGTTCTGCGGTGACAGGCCTATGGCGTAGCCCTTGTCGAACACCTTGTTCATGCTTTCGGTATCGAAGGCCAGCATGCCGCCATCGATGAAATCATCCGGCATGGATGTGACCGACACGCTGAGGTCATTGCGTTCGGCAAAGGCTTTCAGCGCCACCAGCGTCACGCGCGCCTGCGCCTTGGCGATAGTCTCCAGGCTGCGCGCGGCGATGGTGACGGCATTGTTCTTCGTCACCGCATAGGCCGGATTGATCTTGCCATTGACCAGCACATAAACATGCCCCCCATGACGCAGGTCAGCCGGTACGGTCCAGTCGAGCATCGATTCCGGCAGGATGAAGAATGGCAGGGTCACGCTGCCATCGACGTGCATTTCCTGCAGGGGGTGGCCCTTTGGTCCCTGCGCATCCGGGTTCTGGTCGCCAACCGTATCCGTCTCGATCATCACCGGCGCGAAAGCCCCCGGCACACTGGCCGAAGCGACCAGCACCTTGCAGAACAGTGCCCGCGCCGCCGCCCGCTTGTAGGGGTGGGTCTGGGCCTCCAGCGCAATGGCGCCGAGATCCCAGACCACGCCTTCCTGGCTGTCGAGATTGGTGGTGGCGACGAACAGCCTGCGTCCCTTCAGATGCTCGCGCGCAATGGCGGTCAGGAGATCGGCGTCGATGTAACGCGTCACCAGATCACGCAATTGCCCGGCCTGGAAAATGCCCGGCGTGAAGGCGGCATAGAGGCCGCGCTTGCGTGTCAGGCCGGCGGCCGCGCCGCTGGTATAGGCGTCGCGCAGCCTGGCGTCATAGTCCGGGCCGAGAAAAGCGAAGGGCGCGATCAGGGCGCCGGTCGAAACGCCGGTGACAACGTTGAATTGCGGCCGGTCGCCGCGCTTGGTCCAGCCGATCAGCACCCCCGCACCAAATGCGCCATCCGCCCCGCCGCCGGAAAGCGCCAGTATCTGGTACGGTCCGCCGGAGGGCGCTTTCGCCGCTGTGGCGCGCATATCCTTTTCCAGCCGGGCCGACAGGGTGGGATCATCGGCATTGAAGCGCGCATTGGGAAATTCAGGCACGGTCGCCGAAGCGGCCTCATTGAGCACGGTGGCGTCACGCGGCACGGTCAGGCAACCGCCGAGCGACAACAGCGCGCAGACGGCAAGCATGAAACGGAAGGCAGGAAACTGACGCATAGGGGCCTCTTTAGCCTGTCATAGCATAGCCTGGTTAAACAAAAAGCCGCCCCAAACACGGGACGGCTTTTGTTCTTACCTGAGTACGAATCCTAGACGTCGAGGATGAAGCGCTGCGGGTCTTCCAGGCCTTCCTTGATGCGGACAAGGAAGGTGACCGCTTCCTTGCCATCGACGATGCGGTGGTCATAGGAAAGCGCCAGGTACATCATCGGGCGCGCCACGATCTGGCCGTTCACCACCATCGGGCGCTGCACGATATTGTGCATGCCCAGAATGCCCGCCTGCGGCATGTTGAGGATCGGCGTGGACATCAGCGACCCGTAGATGCCGCCATTGGTGATGGTGAAGGTGCCGCCCTGAAGCTGGTCGATCGACAGCGAACCGTCGCGGGCCTGCTTGCCGAGAGCGGCGATGCCCTTTTCGATGCCGGCGAGCGACAGGGTATCGACATCGCGCAGCACCGGAACGACCAGGCCCTTGTCGGTGCCCACGGCGATGCCGAGGTCGTAGTGGTTCTTGTAGATGATGTCCGTGCCGTCGATTTCGGCATTGACCGCCGGAATATCCTTCAGCGCCGCGACAACCGCCTTGGCGAAGAACGACATGAAGCCGAGCTTGACGCCATGACGCTTTTCAAAGGCGTCCTTGTAGGTGCTGCGCAGCGCCATGACCGTGGACATATCGACCTCGTTGAAGGTCGTGAGCTGGGCGGCGGTATTTTGCGATTCCTTGAGGCGGCGGGCGATGGTCTGGCGCAGGCGCGTCATCTTCACGCGCTCTTCGCGGGGGCCAACGGCGCGCGGCGCCGCCGGGGCGGCGACAGCCACCGGAACCGGGGCCGAAGCGGCGGGCGCAGGCGCCGAGAGGGCGGCCAGGGCGTCGCCCTTGGTGATGCGGCCATCCTTGCCGGTGCCGGCAACGGTGTTCGGATCGAGGCCGGTTTCGCTGACGATACGTTGAACCGAAGGCGACAGCGGCTTGCCCTCTGAAGAAGCCGGGGAAGCGGCAGCAACGGCCGGAGCCGAAGCCGCCGGCGCCGAAGCGCTGACCGAGCCATCGGTCGAGATACGGGCGATGACCTGGCCCGGCGTGACGGTAGCGCCATCGGCGGCCACGATTTCAGCCAGCGTGCCATCGGCCGGGGCGGCGACTTCGAGCGCCACCTTGTCGGTTTCGATCTCGACGAGCACTTCGTCCTTCTTGACCTTATCGCCCTTTTTCTTGAGCCAGGTGGACAGGGTGCCTTCGGCGACCGATTCCCCCATGACCGGGGTCTTGACCTCGATCAGGGCCGCACCGGAAGCGGCAGGTGCGGCAGCAGGCGCAGCCGCCGGAGCGGTGGCAGGCTTCGCGGCAGGAGCGGCGACGCCAGCGCCCGCGCCGCCGACCGTACCGAGCACGACGCCCGGCGTGACGGTTTCGCCTTCACCGACGAGGATTTGCAAGGTTCCATCGGACGGCGAGGCGACTTCGAGCGAAACCTTGTCGGTTTCCAGTTCGACGAGGATCTCGTCCTTCTTGACGGCTTCGCCGGACTTTTTCGTCCATTTGGCGATGGTGGCTTCGGTTACGGATTCTCCCAGGACGGGAACGAGGATGTCAGCCATTGGTCAGGCTCCAGTTTTGAATTTTTGTGTGCTGTTCAGCGAATGAATGAGAAGCGTTCAGAAGAAACCTCCGCCTTTAGGCGAAGGCCTCATTTAAGAAAGTTTCGAGTTCCTTGAGGTGGCGGCTCATCGTGCCGGCAGCGGTCGAGGCCGAGGCCGGACGACCGACATAGCGGGCGCGCTTGGCCTTGATGCTCAGGCGGGCGAGCGTCAGTTCAAGCCACGGCTCGACAAACGTCCAGCCGCCCATGTTCTTCGGCTCTTCCTGGCACCAGACCAGCTCGGCGTTCTTGAAGCGGGCCAGTTCGGTCATCAGCGACTTCATCGGCCACGGATAGAACTGCTCAAGGCGCATCAGATAAACGTCCTTGATCTGCTTCTTTTCGCGGTCTTCCAGCAAATCGTAATAGACCTTGCCGGAACAGAGCACGACACGGCGGATCTTGTCGTCCGCAGCGATCTTGATGCCGGAAACCTCCGGACGGCTCTCGGCGTCGTCATGCAGCACGCGGTGGAAGGACGAGCCTTCACTGATTTCTGACAGCGACGACACGGCCTTCTTGTGACGCAGCAGCGATTTCGGCGTCATCAGGATCAGCGGCTTACGGAACGGCCGGTGAATCTGACGGCGCAGGATATGGAAATAGTTCGACGGCGTGGTGCAGTTGGCGACCTGCATATTGTCTTCGGCGCACATTTGCAGGAAGCGCTCAAGACGGGCGGAAGAGTGTTCCGGCCCCTGGCCTTCATAGCCGTGCGGCAGCAGCATGACGAGGCCCGACATGCGCAGCCATTTGCGTTCGCCCGACGAGATGAACTGGTCTATGACCACCTGGGCGCCGTTGACGAAATCGCCGAACTGGCCTTCCCACAGGGTCAGCGTATTCGGATCGGCCAGCGAGTAGCCGTATTCGTAACCCAGAACCGCCTCTTCCGACAGGGCCGAGTCAATGCCTTCATAGAGGGCCTGGCCGTCACGGATATGGTTGAACGGGAAGTAGCGGTTTTCCGTGCGCTGATCGACAAAGGCCGAATGGCGCTGCGAGAAGGTGCCGCGGATCGAATCCTGACCCGACAGGCGGACCGGGAAGCCCTCGTCGAGCAGAGAACAGAAGGCCAGCGATTCGGCCGTCGCCCAGTCGAGGTTCTCGCCGGTTTCGATCATCTGACGACGCGCGTCCATAACGCGGCGCAGGGTTCTGTGGGCATCGACATCATTGGGGATCGCGGTGATCTTGGCGCCGATCTCGGTCAGCCGGGCGCGCGGCACCGAGGTGCTGCCCCGGCGCTCGTCCTCTTCGGGCAGGCCAAGGCCCTGCCACTTGCCATCCAGCCAGTCGGCCTTGGTGGCCTTGTAGGCCTTGCCGGCCTCGAATTCGGCGTCGAGAAAGCTGTCGAATTCGGCGATGAAGCCATCGACCTCGGCCTGCGTCAGAACGCCCTCGGCGATCAGGCGCGCGCTGTACAGTTCGCGCGTGGACGGATGGTCCTTGATCTTGGCGTACATGATCGGCTGGGTGAAGGTGGGGTCATCGCCTTCGTTATGGCCGAAGCGGCGATAACAGAACATGTCGATAACCACATCCTTGGCGAACTTCTGGCGGAATTCGGTCGCCATCTTGGCGGCGAAGACCACGGCTTCCGGATCGTCGCCGTTACAGTGCAGGATCGGGGCCTGGGCCATCAGCGCCACATCCGACGGATAGGGCGAGGACCGCGAGAAGCGCGGCGCCGTGGTGAAGCCGATCTGGTTGTTGATGACAAAATGCAGCGTGCCGCCGGTGCGGTAGCCTTTCAGGTCCATCAGGGCCAGGCATTCCATGCCGACGCCCTGGCCGGCGAAAGCGGCATCGCCATGGATCAGCAGGCCCATGGCCATGCCGCGGTCCGGCCCCTTTTCGGAAGCCAGGATCACGGCGTCGGTCACGCCGCGCAGGTGGAAGGCCTGCTTGGCGCGGGTCTTGCCGAGCACGACCGGATTGACGATCTCCAGGTGCGACGGGTTGGCGGTCAGCGACAGGTGAACCTTGTTGCCGTCGAACTCACGATCGGACGAAGCGCCCATGTGATATTTAACGTCCGACGAGCCTTCGATATCCGAAGGCAGAGAGGTGCCGCCCTGGAATTCGTGGAAGATGGCGCGGTAGGGCTTGCCCATCACACCGGCCAGGGTATTTAGGCGGCCGCGGTGAGCCATGCCGAAGATAATGTCCGTTACGCCGAGCGCGCCGCCGCGCTTGATGATCTGCTCCAGCGCCGGGATCATGGCTTCGCCGCCATCGAGGCCGAAGCGCTTGGTGCCGGGGAAACGGCGGTGACAGAACTTCTCGAAGCCCTCGGTCTCGATCAGCTTCTTCAAGATGGCGATCTTGCCTTCGCGGGTGAAGGTGATTTCCTTGTCGCGGCCCTCGATGCGTTCCTGGACCCAGGCCTTTTCAGCCGGATCGGCGATGTGCATGTACTGTACGCCGACATTGCCGCAATAGGTGCGGCGCACGATGGCGAGAATTTCCCGCAGGCTGGCCGATTCCAGGCCCAGAACGCCATCGATGAAGATCGGGCGGTCCATGTCGGCTTCGGTGAAGCCCCAGTAGCTCGGATGCAGTTCGGGGTTATCGCGCTTGGGTTCCAGTTCCAGCGGATCGAGGTTCGATTGCAGGTGGCCGCGGATGCGGAAAGTGCGGATCAGCATCAGGGCGCGGATCGAATCGCGTGACGCGGCTTGCAGGTCGGCGGCAGAGACGCCGGGCGTCCTGGCGGCGATGGCCTTTTCGACCTTGGCCTGCACGGCGGGCCACACGCCATCCATTGCCGAGGTCAGTTCATCGCGCGGGGCGTTTACCGGCTGCGCCCAGCCGCCGACGCCGGCGTTGGCGCTGACCGTTTCGGGCCGGTCCATGAGGGAATCGAAGAAGGCGCGCCATTCGGGAGATACCGAATTGGGATCCTGCGCCCAGCGTTCCTGCATCTGCTCGATGAAGATCGCGTTTGTGCCGTAGAGAAACGAGGTCTCGGCAAAGACCTGATTGAGCCGACTTGAGTCGTCCGCCATTTTTGCTTCCTGTTCAGACGGCCAATTACGACACCGCCTGCCTTTCGAAATATGCTTGTTGTCCAACCACCCTTGGGGCTTGAGGACGGGGGTGGACCGTGGCCAATAACGACACCACGCTCCGGTTTCCTGACGCCGCCCGGCAGTACCGCGCGGCCATTACCCTATTACACGAAATTATGCCCCAGGGCCATAAGGCTCTGGGGCATAAATCAGACTATTTAAAGACCTTTTAAGACACTCAGCAAAGTTTCGCCGAGCGCGGCCGGTGACGGGGCGACCTTGATGCCCGCCGCTTCCATGGCGGCGATCTTGTCTTCCGCGCCGCCCTTGCCGCCGGAGATGATGGCGCCGGCGTGACCCATGCGGCGGCCCGGAGGGGCCGTGCGGCCGGCGATGAAACCGGCCATGGGTTTCTTGCGGCCGCGTTTGGCTTCGTCACGCAGGAACTGCGCGGCGTCTTCCTCGGCCGAACCGCCGATTTCGCCGATCATGATGATCGACTTGGTTTCTTCGTCGGCCAGGAACATTTCCAGCACGTCGATGAACTCGGTGCCTTTGACCGGATCGCCGCCGATGCCGACAGCCGTGGTCTGGCCCAGGCCGGCATTGGTGGTCTGGAACACGGCTTCATAGGTCAGGGTGCCGGAGCGCGACACGACGCCGACCGAACCCGGCGAGAAGATATTGCCCGGCATGATGCCGATCTTGCACTGGTTCGGCGTCAGCACGCCGGGGCAGTTCGGCCCGATCAGGCGCGACTTCGAGCCTTGCAGCGCCTTCTTCACCTTCACCATGTCCAGCACAGGAATGCCTTCGGTGATGCAGACGATCAGTTCCATCTCGGCTTCGATCGCTTCCAGGATCGAGTCGGCGGCGAAGGGGGGCGGCACGTAGATGGCGGTGGCGGTGGCGCCGGTACGCTCACGGGCCTCGGCCACGGTATCGAAGACCGGCAGGTTCAGATGCGTCTGGCCGCCCTTGCCGGGGGTGACGCCGCCGACGAGTTGCGTACCGTAGGCGATGGCCTGTTCGGAGTGGAAGGTGCCTTGCGCGCCGGTGAAGCCCTGCGTGATGACCTTGGTGTTTTTATCGATAAGAACGGACATACTGCTTAACCCTTCACGGCCTTGACGATCTTGGCGGCCGCGTCGGCCAGATCGTTGGCGGCGATGACATTGAGGCCGCTCTCGTTGATGATCTTTTTGCCGAGTTCGACATTGGTGCCCTCTAAGCGCACCACCAGCGGCACTTTCAGCCCGACTTCCTTGACGGCGGCGATGACGCCTTCGGCGATGATATCGCACTTCATGATGCCGCCGAAGATATTGACCAGGATGCCCTTCACCTTCGGATCGGAGGTGATGATCTTGAACGCCGCCGTGACCTTTTCGGTGGTCGCGCCGCCGCCGACATCGAGGAAGTTGGCCGGTTCCGAACCGTAGAGCTTGATGATGTCGAGCGTGGCCATGGCCAGACCGGCGCCATTGACCATGCAGCCGATTTCGCCGTCCAGCGCGATGTAGCTGAGGTCGAACTTCGAAGCTTCGATTTCCTTCTGATCCTCTTCCGTTTCATCGCGCAGGGCGAAGATGTCCGGATGGCGGAACAGGGCGTTGGAATCGAACGACACCTTGGCGTCAAGCACAATCAGCTTTTCGTCACCCGTGATGATCAGCGGGTTGATTTCCAGCATGTCCATGTCCTTGGCGTTGAACGCCGCGTACAGTTGCTGGAGGAGCTTCGCACCCTGCTTGGCGACATCGCCCTTGAGGCCCAGCGCCTTGGCCAGCGCGCGGGTGTGGGTCGGCCAGACGCCGGTGGCGGGATCGATGGTGAAGGTGTGGATCTTGTCGGGCGTGTTATGCGCCACGTCCTCGATATCCATGCCGCCTTCGGTCGAGGCCACGACCGACACCTTGGAACTGACGCGATCGACGAGCAGCGACAGGTAGAGTTCCTTGGCGATATCGGCGCCTTCCTCGATATAGAGGCGGTTGACCTGCTTGCCCGAAGGGCCGGTCTGGTGGGTCACCAGCACACGGCCGAGCATTTCATCTGCGTTTTGCTTGACCTCTTCCGGCGACTTGACGACACGGACGCCGCCCTTGGCGTCGGCGCCCAGGCCTTCGAAGCGGCCCTTGCCGCGTCCGCCGGCGTGAATTTGCGATTTGACGACGAAAACCTTGGAACCGGCCTCGGTGGCCAGGGCCTTGGCGGCCTTCAGGGCCTCGTCGGGGGAGAAGGCGGCATATCCGCGCGGAACGGCGACGCCGAACTCTTTGAGGACGGCCTTAGCTTGATGCTCGTGAATGTTCATGAAACCGGTCTTGTAATGTTGCTGATACAGCAAAAACATGCAGGACGGATCATCGCGCCCGTCCTTTGAACGGGGGCTTTATAGAGAGGCGCGCGCCTGTGTGCAACCGCTCACACACATAAATTTGATGAATCGCGCCATTTTGGTTTCACAAGGTTTCCCCTTTCGTAACAGGAATGTTACCGCTAACGCAAGGCGGGAAAAGACGACAGCGTTGTCAGGATGCGGTCATCGCACCGCAAAACCGTATACGATTTTCAATCATCCAAAGACCATCTGCCACATCAGGCGGCCCGGCAGGAAAGTGAACAATCCGGCGATCAGCAGGGCACCGGTATAGAGGCGCGTGGCGTATTTTTTATGGGCCTTGATATCCTTTTTGCGTGCCGCATAGACGATCATCGGCGCCGCGATCAGGGTGGCCCCGGACAGGATATGGATGAAGCTGAAACTGCCGTGATTGATGATCCTGATAAAAAAGGACGATCCCGCCACCACCACCATGAAGATGATCCAGGTCCAGCCGAGAATACGGTGCATGCCCGTGCCCTTGGGGCCGAAAATCTGCACCGCGCCGATAACGAAGGCCGCCAGCGCCGCCAGCAGGTGAATCTGGATAACCGGCGACACCTGGCCGATCAGGGCGATATTCGGCAGATGCGGATGGGCGTAGTAGTCGAGCAGCGTCATAAGGCTTCCTTGAAATAGGATGGCTTTTAAAAATCGGATGCCCCATAAGACAGCGATCTTTTCTGGATGCCCGGCCCCATGCGTGAAACGCCCGACCTAATTCGTGAAACGCCGCCCCACGCCACTGGCGCTTCGTCAGTGACACGGCTCATACTGGCCTTGATCGGCCCGCACTGGCTGCGCACCTACGTCATCGCACTCGGCATGGCGTTCCTGCTCACCTTTACCGCCGCCAACGGCACGCAGGATGTCCCGCTGCTGGTCCGCTTCCCCTACTGGCTGATTCTCATGGTGTGCGGCACGCTGATCGCGCAGGTGACCGGCCGCGCGCTCGACCGCTACGCCAGCCTCAATCTGTGGCAGACCGTCACGGCCATGATCGCCATCACCACGCCGCTGATCTGCGTCATGGTCTGGCTGGTGACGGCGGGTTTCAACAGCGATCACAGGCTTGAGCCGGCCCGCCTGCTCCATCTGGTCGGCCCCGTTCTGGTGATTACGGTCGCCATGGCGGTGCTGCATGTCCTGATCAGCGGCACGCCGGCGCAAAGCCACGCCTTCACAACGGATGTGAAGACCGAGCCGGGCGCCGCTTTCCGCGAACGCCTGCCGTTCAAATTCCGCCATGCCGAAATTCATGCCCTGGAAGCCGAGGACCACTATCTGCGTGTCCACACCTCAACCGGCGACACCTTGATCCTGATGCGGCTTTACGACGCCATCCGCGAACTGGACGGCATCGAGGGGTCGCAGACGCACCGCTCATGGTGGGTGGCCAGGGCCGCCGTCACCGACACGATCCGCGCGAATGGCCGCATTACCCTGGTGCTGACAGGCGGGCTAACCGCGCCCGTCAGCCGCAGCTTCCAGAAAGCCCTGAAAAAGGATGGCTGGCTGTAGGACGGGGCGACATTCAGGATTTGAGCCTGATGCCAGCCCTTATGTAACTGAGTGAGGCAACGCGCCTCTTATACCTCCCCATTCATGGGGAGGGGGACCGCGCCGAAGGCGGGGTGGTGGGGGTCTTTATCTAACCACGTAGATTCTGTTGGTTATAACACGACAATCAAGGTCTGGCAGCTTGTGTTGAATGCACAAGCAAGGCCCCCACCACCCCGCCCTAAGGGCGCGGTCCCCCTCCCCGCCAGCGGGGAGGTATAAAAAGCTGAATATCGATCCGGCCTAAGCCTATTTCTTCTGCAATTCGGCCTTGAAGGCATCGAGGCTCAGGGGCCGGCCGAGGAAATCCTGGATCAGCGCATTGGCGTCTTCCGAACCGCCCGGCTCCAGCACCAGCTTGCGATAACGCATGGCGGTGTCCTTGTCGCGGATGCCGTCGGCCTCGAAGCGGGTGAAGAGATCGAGCGCGATCGCCTTGGACCAGACATAGGTATAGTAGATCGCCGAATAGCCATCGAGATGCCCGAAACTGGCATAGGGATGCGTGCCCGGCACCGGCGGATAGAGGGCATAGCGGCTCAGTTGGCTGTCGAACTGCGTACTGAGGTCGAAATCCGGCTTGCGGTTATAGAAGTTGAGCGAAATCGCCGAATAGGCCAGTTGCGTCTTCCACATGCCGGGTTCGCCGAAGTGGCGGCCGGCATTCATCTTCTGCATCAGGCTTTCGGGGATCGGCTCGCCCTTGTCGTTCGAGGCGAAGCCTTTCAGCGTATCGTAATTCCAGGTCCATTCCTCGAGAAGCTGCGACGGCGCCTCGATGAAGTCCCATTGCAGATTGCCCATGGATTGCGTGCCGTATTCGGTATGGCCGGAATACATGGCGTGCAGCAAATGGCCGAACTCGTGCAGGAAAGTGGTCACATCGTCATGGTCCATAGGCCCTGACGCCGGAAAATTGCAGATCAGCGCGCCGACCGGAATCTGGCGGCCTTCGATGCCGGTGCGGATCGGGAACTGGGCGGCGTGATTATATTTACCGTCGCGCGGACTCATATCGAGATAGAAACGGCCCACCAGCCTGTTGTTGTCGTACAGTTCCCAGGCGGTGACCGACGGATCCCACACCGGTGTGTTCCACGGGCGGATATCGGCGTTGAACAGATCGCCGACCAGCTTGAAAATGCCCATGCGCGCCTTGTCGAGCGTGAAGTACTGGCGCACCTCGGCGGAATCGACATCGTATTTTTCCTTGCGCAGCCGGTTCTCGAAATAACGGCGGTCCCAGCCCTGGAGGTCAGTGATGGCCGGATCGATCGTTTTGGCGAAGGCCAGAAGCTCGGCATAGTCGGCGTCCGCGCCCGGTTTGGCGGCGGCGTTGACATCATCGAGGAACTGCGCCGCACGCTGCGGATTGCCGATCATCTTGTCGGAGGTGACGAGCGTGGCGTAATCGGGATAGCCCAGTACCTGCGCCAGTTCATAGCGCTTTTCCAGCAGGGTTTTCAGCACCGTCTCATTGGCCGGCCAGCCGCGATTACCGAAAGCGGAACTGACCTTGCGGCGCGTTTCGCGGATATCGGCATAATCGAGAACCGGGAAGATATCGGGATAGGCGAAGCTCAGGTGGACCAGCCCGTCAGCGCCCGGTTTATGCGCATCGATATAATCCTGCGGCAGGCCCTTCAGTTCCTCCGGCTTCAGGGGAATATCGCCCTTGTCATCGCGGATGTTCTCGGCGAATTTCAAGCCGGTTTCGGTGATCTCCTTCTGGAGCTGCGTCACCTTCGCCCGCGTCGCCTCGTCCTTGTCAACGCCGGACAGCCGGTAATTGGTCAGCATCTTGTCCAGAGTAAAGCCGGTCTTCTTATCCAGCCCCTGGGTCGGTATGGCGGCCAGGCGGTCATAAATCGGGCGGGAGAGAGACACCTTCGTGCCGAGATCGGACAGCTTCGGTATACAGGCCTGCGCCGCATCGCGCACCGGCTTGAGCGGGCTGGTTTCGGAAATCAGATACATTTCGCTGCCGCCGTCCGACAGGATCAGCGATAGAGTGTCGAAGGCGGCAAAATCATCGGCGATGGTCGCCGGTCCGGTACGGGCCTCAAGCGCCGCCTCGGCCTTCGCCGCCAGGGTCAGGGTTGTGTCGCAGCGCGCGCTGACCGCTTCCGGCGCGGTCAGGTTCAGCGGCAGGGGCTTGAGATACGCCGTGACCTCCCGATCCAGCGCGGTCGGCGCGGCGAGGACGTGCAGAGGCAGGGCGGCGCCGGCCAGCAGCGCGGCGGCGAAGGTCAGGCGAATGAATGACATAAAAGACCCCTATGGCGTGAACAGAGGCAAAGTGTTAACGCACACCCGTAACCCGCGCAACCAATCAGTGTTGGGTCATCCGCACCATCGACCAGTCATAACCCAGTTCACGGGTGCGCGCCTCGATGATATTGCGCATCAGTTCGTCAGGCTGCGCGGTTCGGGCAAGCAGCCAGAGATAACGGCCGGAGGGTTCGCCAACGATCGACCACGCATAATCCTCGGCATGATCGAGCACCCAGTAATCACCGGTATAAAGAGGGCCGAAAAAGGACACCTTGAGCTTGGCGTTATCGCTGCCCGGCAGCACCTTCGCCTTGCCGTGCGCCGTTTTCACCGGACCGGACAGGCTGCCCTTATGGGCGGTATTGATGACCTCGATCTCGCCGTCATCGCGTTTGCGGTATTCGGCGGTGACGGCTTCGCAATCCATCTCGAAACGGTTTTCATACCGGCCGATCTCGTACCACAGGCCCAGATAGCGATTAAGATCGACATGTCTGGCCGGCTGCGGCACGGCCCGGTTGCCCACCCGCCCTTTCTTCATCAGGCCGGCGCAGGCGGTCAGCGCCAAGGCGGCGCCGCCCGCCACGGCCAAGGGAAAGATCAGGCGGTTGGGTTTCATAACAATCTCCGGGTTACGCAGGCCGTAACAGGGTCCGGTTTTCGTTATAAATATTCAATGCGGAGCCAGCGCTTTATCCTTTTTCAGGCAGGGTGAAGCTGAAGATGCTGCCTGCGTCCGGCCTTGAGCTTACGCTGATATCTCCGCCGCACAGCCGCACGAACTTGCGGCAGGTCGAAAGGCCGATCCCCGTGCCGATATAGTCGTCAAAGCTGTGCAGGCGCTGGAAAACCTGGAAGATGCGCTCGTGGAACACCGGATCGATGCCGATGCCGTTATCCGCCACATCGAAGCGCCAAAATACTTTCTCGGCCTTGCCCTCCTTGCGCGCCGATACGGTGATTTCCGGGGGCCTGGCTCCGTCCTGGAACTTGAGCGCGTTGCCGATCAGGTTTTGCAGCAATACCCGCATCAGGGTGGGGCTGGTCCTGATCACCGGCAGGCCGGCGGCGGTCACCAGGGCCTGTTTTTCGGCGATGATATCGGCGAAATCGGGCATCAGGCCATCGAAAACCTTCTGACAGTCCACCGTTTCCAGTTTCACCTCTTCACGGCCGACCCGCGAGAAATCGAGGATATCGCGGATCATGGTCTGCACCCGGACGGCATTGTCGCGGATATATTCGGCGTAACCCTGGGCGGTTTCGTCAAGCTGCCCCGCCACGCCCTCGGCCAGCAGGCCGGCATAGGCGTTCATCATGCGCACCGGCTCCTGCATATCGTGCGAACAGACATAGGCGAAACGCTCCAGTTCCTCGTTCGACTGGCGCAGGTTGGCGTTCAGTTGCAGGATCTGCTGGCGCTGGGTGTAGAGGTCGAGATAGACCTTGACCTTGCTTTTCAGGATGTCGGAATTGATCGGCTTGAAAATGTAATCGACCGCGCCGATCTCGGCGGCCTCGGTGGCGAAGTGATCTTCCTTGCTGATGGCGGTGACGAAGATGATCGGCACATTCTGCATCGAGGGCCGCGTCTTCATCAGGCGGGCCGTCTCGAAACCGTCCATGACCGGCATCTGGACATCGAGCAGGACGATGGCGAAATCTTCCTTCAGCACCAGATCCAGCGCCTTTTCACCGGAATCGACCGTGGCGATGGCGGCGCCCAGCGGTTTCAGCAGGGCCTCGGTGGCGAGCAGATTCTCCCAGCGGTCATCGACGATAAGGATTTTGGGTTTGGCCACGCCGAAGCTGTCCTGGGCGTCGCCGCGAAGGCTGTTCATTGCGCTCATAAGCCCTCCCATTTCAGGTGCGCGCAGATTAAGCCGCCACTTCCCGGCGGTGAAATCACATTTTGGTTTTCACATCGCAAGAAACCATTAGGGCTGTAATGAGCCTACCTCACAGCAGCCCTATAGCGTGCGACCGCACGCCGCCGCTGATGCGGCGAGCCTGCGCGGCCTCTGAGCGCATTAAGCAAACAGGGCGTCGATATCCGCCTGGTTCGTTTCCGGGCCGTCGAGCGCCGGGCCGTTGAGCAGCAAATTTTGGGCGCGGATTTCGGCGGCCGTCAGTTCGGCGGCGGCCACTTCCTCGCCGATACCGACAACAGCGGCCAGGTCGGCGACTCGCGCCTCGATCTGGTTCAGCAGGCGGACGATCTTGGAGATGCGCTGGCCGGTGATGTCCTGGAAGGCGCAGGCCTCGAACATCTTCATCACCTCGTCAGTAATGCGGCCCGCCAGTTGCGGATCGGCGGCATCCATGGCCATCACGGTTTCCGCCGCCGTCATGATGATATTGGTGGCGCTTTCGGTATCTTGCGTAATGGCGGCCAGTTCGGCGCCGGCGTTCGAGAAGGCGCCGTTGGGATTGAGATGGCTGATCTCGGCCTTGGCCTGGGCGATGGAATCGGCGATCGCCTGGAAATCCTGCGACCGGCGCGTATCGAGCTTCATGTAAAAACTGTGCAGCAGGCCGACCAGGGTTTCGGAATGCTGCATCAGGTCCAGCAGGCGGGACAGATCGCCCTCCAGGCCGGATGGATTGAACGGGATCGGAGTGGACATGAAAACAGGCTTTATTGCGCGACCGCCACGGCGTCAATGCTTTCGCCATGGGTCCAGTAGGCATCGACATCGCCGCACACCTGCTTGACATCATCGAAATAGAACGGTTTCGGCAGCAGGAATTTGACGCGGGCGCGTCGGGCCTTGTTGAGCGCGGCGGCGCCGGCGTCGGGATTGTTGGTCTGCCCGGCCGTCATGATGGCGATCGGCACCTGCGGCGCATGTTCGCGGTAAATGTCGAGATCGTCGAGCGTATTGTGGCTTTCGATGAAGACATCGAGCACCAGCAGATCAAATCTTTGCGCGCCAAGCCGGGTCAGCGCCTCCGACATGTCGGTGACGCAAACCGCCTCATATCCGGCGCGCTGGAACATCTTGCTGATGATGATCGCCTGGGTCCGGCTATCCTCCAGTATCAGCACCTGTCTCGACATAACTCGCCCCTTGCACGCTTACGTCAGACTATTAGAGCGGGCCAATGCCTAATATATGGTTAGGACGGCGTATAACATCATACAAAAAAGCGGCCCCGCACCTATGCCCGGGGCCGCTTTCCAATCAATCACTTAAACCGTTATGGTGAGACGAAAATTATTAGCTGGCGAAACGCGGAGCGCAGCGTACTTAAGTACGTGAGCACCGCATTGCAGCCAGATGATGATTTGCAGTCCACCAGAACGGTTTAAGCGCGCTTGGCTTCCTGAGCCGCCTGGATGGCCAGGATTTCGTTGGGCATGACCTCGACGAAGGCCTTCAGGCTGTTGTCCCAGTCATCGAGAATGGCCTTGGCGCGCGGCGACAGGGTTTTCTCCAGATGGGCCTTGATCAGGGTCTTCAGACGGGCCACGTTTTCATCGGGCACCGGACGCAGCGTAATGCCTTCCGGATTGATGTACTGCGCGAAGGTCTGGTCCGGATCGTAGACATAGGCCACGCCGCCGGTCATGCCCGCGCCGAAATTGGCCCCCGCCTTGCCGAGAATGACGACTTCGCCGCCGGTCATGTATTCGCAGCCATGCGCGCCGACGCCTTCGACCACGGTGGTCGCGCCGGAATTACGCACCGCGAAGCGCTCGCCCGCCGTGCCGGCGATATAGAGCTGGCCGGAGGTCGCGCCGTACAGGATGGTGTTCCCGGCCAGGGCCTGGTTTTCCTGCCACACCTTCGGACGGATGACGATGGTGGCGCCGGAAAGCCCCTTGCCAACATAGTCATTGGCCTCGCCGATCAGGTTGATCGTCAGGCCCTTGACCGCGAAGGCGCCGAGCGACTGGCCGACCGAACCCAGCAGTTCGAGCTTGAGGTGCCCCTCGTCGAGCGTGTTGCCGTAGGTGCTGACGATATGGGACGAGGTGCGGGTGCCGACGGCGCGCATGGTGTTGCGCACATCGTAGGTCAGTTGCATCTTTTCCTTGCGTTCCAGCATGTAGGCGGCGTCGCGCACGATCTGGGCGTCGAGCGTATCGGCGACGGCGTTGATCTCGTTATAGCGCGTGATGGTGGCGCCGGGATCGAGATCGACGCGGACCAGCAGCGGGTTCAGGTCGAGATCGTCGAGATGCACCCCGCCGCGCGATACCTGCTGGAGCAGGTCGGTGCGGCCGGTGGCTTCGCCGAGCGAACGCAGGCCGAGCGAGGCCAGGATTTCGCGCACTTCGCGGGCGATGAAGGTGAACAGGTTGATCACCTTATCCGGCGTGCCGGTGAACTTGGCGCGCAGACGTTCATCCTGAACGCAGACCCCGACCGGGCAGGTGTTCGACTGGCACTGGCGCACCATCAGGCAGCCCATGGCGATCAGCGAGGTGGTGCCGATGCCGAACTCGTCGGCGCCGAGCATGGCGGCGATGACGATATCGCGGCCGGTGCGCAAGCCCCCGTCGGCGCGCAGGCGGATCTGGCCGCGCAGGTTATTGAGCGTCAGCACCTGATGGGCTTCCGACAGGCCGAGTTCAAACGGCAGGCCGGCGAACTTGACCGAGGTCAGCGGCGAAGCGCCGGTGCCGCCGACATTGCCGGAGACGAGGATGGCGTCGGCCTTGGCTTTCGCCACGCCGGCGGCCACCGCGCCGATGCCCGACTGCGACACCAGCTTGACGGTGACGCGGGCGCGCGGATTGATCTGTTTCAGATCATAGATGAGCTGGGCCAGATCCTCGATCGAGTAGATATCGTGGTGCGGCGGGGGCGAGATCAGGCCCACGCCCGGCGTCGAGTGACGCATCTTGGCGATGAATTCCGTCACCTTGAAGCCGGGAAGCTGCCCGCCCTCACCGGGCTTGGCGCCCTGGGCCACCTTGATTTCGATTTCGCGGCACTGGTTGAGATATTCCGCGGTGACGCCGAAGCGGCCCGAGGCGATCTGCTTGATCTGCGAGTTCGGGTTGTCGCCATTCGGGCGACGGTGGTAGCGTTCGGGGTCTTCCCCGCCTTCACCGGACACCGACCGCGCGCCAATGCGGTTCATGGCGATGTTCAGCGTCTCGTGCGCTTCGGGAGAGAGCGCGCCCAGCGACATGCCCGGCGTGACGAAGCGCTTGCGAATTTCGTTGACCGATTCCACCTCCTCGATGGCGATCGGCGCGGCCTTCGATTCCCAGGCGAGCAGGTCGCGCGGGCTGGTCGGGGCCGTCTTCGACATTTCAGCGACCAGGCCGGAATATTTCTTGAAGACCTCGTAATCGTCGCGCGTGGTCGCGTCCTGCAACAGGTGGATCAGCTTGGGCTGGTAATAGTGCGTCTCGCCGGCGGCGCGCAGCTTGTAGAAGCCGCCGATGGCGGTGACCGGCTTCTTCGACCAGGCGTTGAGATGCAGCCTCGTCAGCTTCTGCTCGATGCCGGAAAGGCCGATGCCGGAGATGCGCGAGGTCACGCCGGGGAAGTATTCCGCCACCAGGGCGCGCGACAGGCCGAGCGCCTCGAATTCATAACCGCCGCGATAGGAGGAGATGACCGAAATGCCCTTCTTGGCCAGGATTTTCATCAGGCCGGCCTCGATGGCCTTCTTGTAGTTCGAGAATATCTTGTGCTCGTTATACCCCTCGTAACGGCCCTGGGCGAGGCGTTCCTGGAGGATTTCCAGCGCCAGATAGGGGTTGATCGCCGTGGCCCCGACGCCGACCAGCACCGCGAAGGTGTGCGGGTCCATGGCTTCCGAGGTGCGGACGATGATCGAGACGAAGGAGCGCAGGCCCTTGCTGACCAGCCGCGAATGGACGGCGGCGGCGGCCAGGATCATCGGCACGCCCATCAGGTCGGCATTGAGGTTCTCGTCGCTGAGGACGATCATGCTGGCCTTGTCCTCGCTGACGGCCTTGACGGCCTCATCGCGCAAACGTTCCAGCGCGGCTTTCAGACCGGCGCCGGGAATGGCATCTTCCGCAGGAATGGCAAAGGTACAGTCGAGCTTGGCGACATGGCCGACATTTTCAAACGTCACCATGCGCTGATACATCAGCGTGCTGAGGAACGGGCTTTCGAGCACGAAGACATCGGTCTGGGCCTCGTCCTCGGCCAGGATGTTACCGAGATTCTTGAAGCGCGTCCTGAGCGACATGCCCTTGGCTTCGCGTAAGGGGTCGATCGGCGGATTGGTGACCTGGGCGAAGTTCTGGCGGAAGTAATGGGCCAGCGGCCGCCACTGCTCGGAAAGCACGGCCAGAGGCGTATCGTCGCCCATCGAGCCGATGGCTTCCTTGCCGTCCTTCACCATGGCGTCGAGGACCGTATCGAGGTCTTCCAGCGTGAAGCCCGCGGCAATCTGGCGGCGGTGCAGTTCCTCGCCATGATAGGCGCGCGGTTCCGGCCCCGGCATGATCAGCGGCTCCAGATCGACCATGTTTTCCAGCCAGCCCTTGTAATCGTGCTTCTGGGCCAGAACGTCGATGATTTCATCCTCGCCATAGAGCTTGCCGCCTTCGAGATCGACGGCGATCATGCGGCCGGGCGCGATGTGGATACGGCGCGAAATGCGTTCCTCGGCCACGCCGGTCATGCCGGCTTCGGAACCGACGATCAGCAGACCGTCCTTCGTTTCGGTGACGCGCAGGGGACGCAGGCCATTGCGGTCCTTGCCGGCGATGACCCAGCGGCCATCGGTGGCGCAGATGGCGGCGGGACCGTCCCACGGTTCCATCACGGCGTTGCAGTAGGCGTAAAGCGCCTTGTTGGCTTCGGAAACGGTGTCGTTCTTGCCGGCGGCTTCGGGGATCAGCAGGGCCTTGGCCATCGGGGCCGAACGGCCGGCGCGAACCAGCAGTTCGAACACATTGTCGAGCGCGGCGGAATCGGAGCCGCGCGGCTGGATCACCGGCTTCACGTCACGGGCTTCGCCGCCGAAGGTGGTGGCGGCCATGCGGATTTCGTGCGACTTCATCCAGTTGATGTTGCCGCGCAGGGTGTTGATCTCCCCGTTGTGCGCCAGCATCCGGAAGGGCTGGGCCAGGCGCCACTCGGGGAAGGTGTTGGTCGAGAAGCGCTGGTGGAAGATGGCGACCGACGAGGTGAAATCCGGGTCCTTCAGGTCGAGATAGAAGTCATCGACCGACTCGGCGCGGAACATACCCTTGTAGATCAGGGTCTTGGCCGAGAACGAGCACAGGTAGAAATCACCAAGATTGGCTTCATCGACGCGCTTTTCAATGCGGCGGCGGCAGAGGAACATGGCGCGTTCCAGCGCCTCGCCTTCCAGGCCTTCCGGCGCGGCCATCATGATCTGCTCGATTTCCGGACGCGTCGCCGAGGCGCGTTCACCAAGCTGCGTCACATCGACCGGCGGCTGACGCCATCCGTAGAGATAGAAGCCGGAACGCAGGACTTCGGATTCGACGATGGTCCGGGCGGTTTCCTGAGCGCCCAGATCGGTACGCGGCAGGAAGACCTGGCCGACGAGGATCGGGCCGGAGCGCGGCTTGTGGCCGATATTTTCCACCTGCTTGCGGAAGAAAGCCTGCGGCACATTGATCATGATGCCCGCGCCATCGCCCGACTTGCCGTCGGCATCGACCGCGCCACGGTGGAACAGGGCCTTCAGCGCCTTGACGGCCAGTTCGACCACTTCGCGCTTTTGCGAGCCGTCGATCGAACAGACGACGCCGACGCCGCAGGCCGAGATTTCGGATTCGGGATCATAGGCATGGCCTTCAATGAGACGGGCGCGTTGATCCAGGTAGTGCTTGTAAGAATCGAATTTGGTCATTTTTATTCCGCGGCTCCCAACTCATAGGATTCACTGTTGGCGTTGGCCGATACAAGTAATTCGGTTTGAAGATAGTGATGGATGTCGGCGGCCGCATCCTGGCCCTCGCGCACCGCCCAGACGACCAGCGACGCGCCGCGAATGATATCACCCGCCGCGAAGACGCCATCGACCATGGTGCGGAACTCGCCAGCATGGACCTGGATCGTGCCCCAGCGGGTGACTTCCAGGCGCGGCTCGTTGAACATCACCGGCATGTTTTCCGGCTCGAAGCCCAGGGCCTCGATGATCAGGTCGGCGGGCAGGTCGGTTTCATGCCCGGCGATATCCTCGATGCCCTGCCTTCCTTGCGCGTCCGGCGTGGTCAGGCGCATACGCTGGATTTTCAGGCCGGTGACTTTTTCAGCGTCGCCGAGCACGGCCTTGGGGGCTGACAGCCATTCAAAACGGACGCCTTCTTCTTCGGCATTGGCGACTTCGCGGTCGGAACCCGGCATGTTGGCGCGGTCACGACGATAGACGCACGACACCGATTTCGCGCCCTGGCGGATGGCGGTACGTACGCAGTCCATGGCCGTATCGCCGCCGCCGATGACGACGACGGTCTTGCCCTTGGCGTCGAGGTGCGATTCAGCCGCCGGATCAACCTCGTAGCCGAAGCCCTGGCGGTTCGACATGGTGAGGTAATCGAGCGCGGCGACCACGCCCTTCGAGCCACAACCCGGCACGCTGAGGGCGCGGCCCTTGTAGACGCCGGTGGCGATCAGGATGGCGTCGTGCTTTTCGCGCAGGCCCTCGAAGCTGACATCATTGCCGATATCGCAGCCCAGAACATATTCGACGCCGGACTCCGCCAGGCGATCGGTGCGGCGGGCGACGACGTGCTTTTCCAGCTTGAACGACGGGATGCCATAGACCAGCAGGCCGCCGGCGCGGTCATAACGGTCATAGATGGTGACCTTGTAGCCGAGGGTGCGCAGGCGGTCGGCGGCGGCGATGCCGGCCGGGCCGGCGCCGATAATGCCGATCGACTGGGCACGTTCGGTTTCCGGTTTGATCGGCTCGATCCAGCCGTTCTCAAACGCCATGTCGCCGAGATAGCGCTCGACGGAGCCGATGGTGACGTTCTGCCAGCCGGATTGCTCCAGCACGCAGGAACCTTCGCACAGGCGATCCTGCGGGCAGATGCGGCCGCAGATTTCCGGCAGGGTCGAGGTGGCCGATGACAGTTCCCAGGCTTCCTGCGGACGGCCTTCGGCGGTCAGGCGCAGCCAGTCGGGGATGTTGTTCGACAGCGGGCAGCCGTGCTGGCAGAAGGGGACGCCGCACTGCGCACAGCGGGACGCCTGATGCGAGGCCTGTGTCGGTGTGAAGTCGGCATAGATTTCATTGAAGTTGCCGGTGCGTGTCTTCGCATCCGCCTTCGCCGGCGTCTTTTTGACTTCAATCACGAAACGGTTCGTATCCATACGACTACCCTTCTCTACGCTGCAACCGTTGCCGGTCCATACTCTTCGCAGGTGCTAAAAGCGCAAAACCCCTGCGAAGAAAAGTTCAAATCCTGTCTCCGGCCTGTCTTCGGCAGCTTTTTTACCACAGATGACATATTTGCCGTTATAGTATCATTTGTAATTTGTTTGCCGCCCGATACCTTGACATGCAAACCCCCTCGGCTGATCCCTGAGCGCCCGTATCCGGATCGCCTTAAGATCAATCGCAAGGGGGGAGTTTCAGTCCAGCTTTTCAGCCTTTTGATTTTATCCGTGCAGGGTCTCCCCGTGCTGCGATTGATCGAGGCCCTCGATCTCCTCTTCCTCTGTTACGCGAAGGCCTGTTGTGTATTTGCAGGCCATAAGGATGAGGAAGGTAATCACCGCGCTCCAGCCGATGACCACGATAAGGCCAAGCAACTGTTTGAGTACGCTGGCATCGGCGCCCGCCGGATTTATGTCTGTATTGGCGAAGACCGCTGTCAAAAGCGCACCGGTAAAACCGCCGACGGCATGGACGCCGAAGGCATCCAGACTGTCGTCGTATCGGAACATGTTCTTCACATAGGTCGAACCGAGATAGCAGACCGGACCGGTGATCAGGCCCATCAGCAAGGCGCCGCCCGGCGTGACGAAACCGGCCGCCGGCGTGATGGCGACGAGGCCGGCGATGATCCCCGAAACCATGCCGAGCAGGGTCGGCTGCTTGCGCTCGATCCATTCCGGAACGATCCAGCCGATCGCGCCGGTCATGGCGGCGACGATGGTATTGAGCATGGCGACCGCCGCGCGGCTATCCGCCGCCCATTCCGAACCGGCATTGAAGCCGATCCAGCCGACCAGCAGCATCGACGCGCCGATCATGGTGTAGCCGAGATTATGCGGGGCCATATTATCGCGGCCGAAGCCCTTGCGCTTGCCGATCACCAGACAGGCGACCAGGCCGGCGACACCGGAATTAACATGGACCACCGCGCCGCCGGCAAAATCGAGCACGCCCATCTGGCCAAGGAAACCGCCGCCCCAAACCCAGTGCGCCACCGGGGCATAGACCAGCAGGCTCCACAGGGCGATGAAGACGCAGAAGGCGGAAAACTTCATGCGCTCGACGATCGAGCCGATGATCAGGGCCGGGGTGATGATGGCGAAGGTCATCTGGTAGGCGACCCACAGATATTCCGGCAGGTTGGGCGCGGCCTTGTAAGCCGTATCGAGCCGGACGCCGTTCAGCAGGGCGATATCGAAGCCGCCGACGATCTTGTTAAGGAAGCTGTCCGCATTGCCGCCGCCGACGCCGAAGGCCAGGCTGTAACCGATGAAGATCCAGATGACCGAAGCGATCACCGACACAGCGACCGACTGGGCCAGCACGGACAGCAGGTTCTTCTTGCGCACCATGCCGCCGTAAAACAGCGCCAGGCCCGGCAGGGTCATGAACAGGACGAGGCAGGTGGCGACCAGCATCCAGCCGGCATCACCGCCATTCAGGTTGAGCGCAGCCTGATGCACCAGCAAAACGGGCTTCGCCGCTTCTGCCGTTGCCGCTGCTGCACTGGCCTGAATGAATGCCATCCGTTTTTTAGTTCCTTAGAAAATCAAAGTCCTTCACCCGGCACACCGCGATCCGGCCACGGACAATAGTCCGTGTGTGTGCACACGCGAGATCAGAGGGTATTTTTTGTCCATAGCGGAAGATTATCGGCTTGGAAAGAAAAAATTTATCAACCTTATCGCTAAATTCGGGAAATTTTCCGACCCTATGGCAAAATACCGCAACATAGAGTTACGGGCCGTGAAAAATTCTGCCTTTTAGCCCGATCCTCCCCTGCTTGCGGGGGAGGATCACAGGAAACTACCCCTTAAAAGACAGCACCGCCGCGACGATTTCATCCTGCGTCGTCTCGTCGAGATATGGGCTGAATGGCAAGCTGATCACGGTCTTCGATTTGGCTTCCGAAACCGCCAGATCACCCGTGCCCGATGTGAACATGTTGTAGCCCGGCTGCTGGTGCAGCGGGATCGGATAATAGACCGCCGAAGGCACCCCCTTTTCACGCAGGTGAATTTGCAAGGCATCGCGGTTTTCGTGCTCGATGGTATATTGCGCCCAGGTCGAGACATAGCCGTCCTTGACGTGCGGCACTGAAATCACCTTGCCGCCGAGCAGGTCATTATAACGCTTCGCCACGGTCTGGCGCAGCTCGATTTCCTCGCCGAAGATAGCCAGCTTCTCGACCAGCACCGCCGCCTGGATGGTGTCAAGGCGCGAATTCATGCCGATGCGGACGTTGAGATACTTGGCTTCGTGGGCGTAATTCATTGTCGCCGCGTCGGTCGGCGTCGCGCCGCCATGGACACGGAACGAGATCAGGCGCTCCAGAAGAGTCGCATCATTGGTCACCACCGCGCCGCCATCGCCATAGCAGCCGAGCGGCTTGGCCGGATAAAAGCTGGTGGCGGTCGCCACGCACCATTCCAGCGGCTGCCTGCCATTGATCGTGCCGCCGAAACCTTGCGCAGAATCACAGATCAGATGGATGCCGTATTTTTTGGCGATGATCGAAAGCGCCGGATAATCCGCCGGCTGACCGAACAGATCGACCGCGATGATGGCGGCCGGCTTCAGGCGCCCTTCCCGGATCACCGCCTCGATGGCCGCTTCCAGTTTCACCGGATCGATATTGTAGGTATCGGCCTCGATATCAACGAACACCGGCTCGGCGCCGGTCATCGGCACCACCTCGGCCGTGGCCACGAAGGTAAAGGCCGGCACGAACACCGCATCCCCCTTGCCAATGCCCAGGCCCAGGAGGATCAGTTCGATGGCGTCGGTGCCGTTGGCGCAGGAAAGCGCGTGTTTCGCGCCGGCGAATTTCGCCAGGTCCGCCTCGAACGCCCTGACTTCCGGCCCCATGATATAGGCGCCGTGCTTGATCACCTTGAGGACAGCATCCTCGATCTTCGCGCCGATACGTTCGCGCTGGATGCCGAGGTCGATAAACGGAATAGCCATTGCAAGGGAGCCTTTATCTGTCGCGCCAAATCCGGCGTCACATGCGCTTTACCAGCATATGAAAGCAATGCACCTCAAAAGGCGTTTCCCAAGGTTTCAGTAAAAAAGCCGCGACACAAAAACTGTGCCACGACACGATGAATGAATACCCCCGCCTATCGACGCCACGACGGCGGACAGGTAGGCTGACCCACCGGACAAACGTGCGTCAAAACGAGGTTTGACCTTGTAAATCGTATATTGTCTGACTATATAAAGGCGCACATCACCCCCTTGTGAGCGCTACCATAACGGCCTATAGAGCCGTCCCAGTGCTTTATTAATAATGCCACACACATCCTCAGGAGAAGCTCCAGCCATGACCACAAAAGGCAATCTGATCAACGGCGAATGGGTCGTCATCGACAAGACCTTCAACGACATCAACCCTTCGGACACCAACGACATCATCGGCACCTACTCGACCGCAGGTGAAGCCGAGGTCACCGCCGCCATCGCCGCGGCGAAGGAAGCCTTCAAGACCTGGCAGTTCTCGACGCCGCAACAGCGCTTCGACGTGCTGGACAACGCCGGCACCGAAATCCTCGCCCGCAAGGCCGAACTTGGCGCGCTGCTGTCGCGCGAAGAAGGCAAGACCCTGCCGGAAGGCATCGGCGAAGTCACCCGCGCCGGTCACATCTTCAAATATTTCGCCGGTGAGGCCCTGCGCGCCCACGGTGAGGTGCTCGATTCCGTCCGTCCGGGCGTCAAGGTCGAGATCACCCGCGAACCGGTCGGCGTCATCGGCCTGATCTGCCCGTGGAACTTCCCGATCGCCATCCCGGCGTGGAAAATGGCCCCGGCCATCGCCTTCGGCAATACCGTTGTCTGCAAGCCTGCCGAACTTACGCCGGCCTGCGCCTGGGAACTGGCCGACATCCTCAACCGCGCCGGCCTGCCCAAGGGCGTGCTGAACGTCGTCTTCGCCCGCGGTTCGGTGGCCGGTCCGCTGATGATCGACGGTTGCGACGCCATCTCCTTCACCGGCTCGGTGCCCACCGGCACCCGCGTCCGTGACCAGGCCGTTGCCAAGGGCAAGCGCATCCAGGCGGAAATGGGCGGCAAGAACCCCGTCGTCGTGCTCGACGATGCGGACCTCAATATTGCCGTCAATTCGGTGCTGAACTCGTCCTTCTTCTCCTCCGGCCACCGCTGCACGGCCTCGTCGCGCATCATCGTCACCGAAGGCATCGCCGACCAGTTCGTCGCCAAGCTTGCCGAAGCCGCCAAGGCCATCAAGGTCGGCGACTCGCGCGCCGATGGCGTTCAGATGGGGCCGATCGCCTCCAAGGAACAACTCGACATCGCCCGTGACGCGGTGGCCAAGGCCAAGGCTGAAGGCGGCGTCGTCCTTTCCGGCGGCGAAGACCTGACCTTCGGCACCCCCGGCTACTATTACGCCCCGACCCTGATCGACAAGACCACGCCGGACATGGCGATCAATAAGGAAGAAGTCTTCGGCCCGGTCGCCTCGGTCATCCGCGTCAAGGATCTGGAAGAGGCCATCAAGGTCGCCAATGACACCGAGTTTGGCCTGTCGGCGGGCATCTGCACCGCGTCGCTGAAGTCGGCCGAGACCTTCAAGCGCCGTTCGGAAGCCGGCATGGTCATGGTCAACCTGCCGACGGCCGGTGTTGACTATCACGTGCCGTTCGGCGGCCGTAAGGGATCGAGCTACGGCCCCCGCGAACAGGGCGCCTATGCGAAGGAATTCTACACCATCGTAAAGACAGCCTATCAGTTCGCGGGCTAAACCGTCCGCATACGGATAAAAATGAAAAGCGGCCTCTTGCGAGGCCGCTCAGACTGCCGGCAAACCTCCTGGCAAAATTTAATGCGGTATTTAGACACCTTATTCATAGAACGTTCCGGATTCATTTCGGGAACATATCGGAATCAAAGTGTGGCGGAGCGTCTTGCGCAGAAAAATGTGGGGTTTGTTATCTACCTGAGCCTCCCCGAAGGGGGAGGCTCATTCGATTCCACAAATGTATTTTAGCGATACACATATCCAGCTTGAATAGTCTTGATCGTCATATTGCTTAACGACAGTTGATTATACAGGGACTGCGAATAATTTCTCAGGGCGTTGCCAATGTTGTTATTCGTAAATTCGCAACGCTGAATACCTTCATTATTCGCCAGCTTATAGCGAACGGTCGTGACGGGAAGCCGTCCCCTTTGCTTGCCTGCCGAACGCTGGCACAACTTGGTAACCAACGAATAGAATCTGGACTTTGACAATGACAAGCAGCGAACAACGGGCCGAACTGCAACGCCGGATCTGGCAAATCGCCAATGATGTCCGGGGGGCAGTGGATGGTTGGGATTTCAAGCAGTACGTGCTGGGCAAGCATTCCGCGTTTATCAATAGCTGCTGTTGAAAAGCTAGAAATCCCTATCCCCTGCCCGGAAAATTCCAAAAAATCTCTCGAAATCCAACAAAAAATCGTTGATATACTTGATAAATTCGCCGAGCTTACCGCCGAGCTTACCGCCCGCAAAAAACAATACAACTATTATCGTGACTTGCTGCTGACATTCGACGAACACACGGATAGCGCAAGCAAGCAAGCAAGCAAGCAAGCAAGCAAGCAAGCAAGCAAGCAAGCAAGCAACGAGGATAACGACCTTGGGTGAGATTTGCAACATGCGCGCGGGTCAGCATATTTCTGCCAGCCAGATCGCAAATGAAGCGGATGGCCACGCCGCGCTTCTTCAGCTCCACCTGTACCAGCGGCAGGCCATTGACCAGAATCGTCACATCATAGCGGTTGGCATGGCTGCCTGCCTGCTCAAACTGCTTGATCACCTGCACCTTATTGCGGGCGATGTTTTTCTTGTCCAGCAGGTAGATGTTCTGGATGCGCCCGTCGTCAAAGACAAAATCGTGGACATAGTCGTCGTGAATCTTGCGGGTTTTCTCAACGATGCCATCACTGGGCTTGTCCAGCCAGGTCTCGACAAAGCGCGACCATTCGCCGTCAGCAAACACCACGTCATTGAGTGCCTGCAACTGGACGCGCACATTCGCCAGCAAAGCCTCGGGCGTAGCCAGTCTGGGCAGGTATTCATAACCCTGGTTCCGCAGATCCTGAATGAAATCGCGCTCCAGATCGCTCTCGCTCTGGTACCCTTCCGAAGCTTTCCACTCTTGGGTGTATTTATCCAGAACGATGAAGGTGTTGAATTCAGCAATCGGCTTGGTGTAATCAACCATTCTATTGTTCCTGCTGCCAAAATCGATGTCGCTCGATAATGTGTTTGACCAAGCTCTCCAGAAGCTGTTTTTCTTCCGGTTTCAGCGGTTGAACCTCTTCGGCAGCGTGCTTCGAGTGACTTGAGAAGTTCAGGATTCTTTTTGCGTACAAATTAGGTAAGCCATCCTCCGTTTTGGGCAGAAGGTGTTCCCATCTTTTGTATCCGAGAAAAGTTGCGGTCTTTTCCAGAATATTTCGCAGTAGGTTAAAGTGATGTTTTTCAATCTGTCCGCTCTTTATCGCCGCCTCAAGTTGAGCCATCAGGTGCAAGTGATGGGCAAATGGAGAGTCATTGGGCTGCTCTAAAAGATTTTGCCCATCTACGGCAAGCAGGTGGTGTTCATTTTTGATGAGTGCCACCGCAGCCAGTTCGGCGAGGCCCAGAAGAACCTGAAGAAGAAGTTCAAAAGGTTCTACCAGTTTGGCTTTACCGGCACGCCCATCTTCGCGGGAAAGAACGCTCTGGGCGCTGAGAGCACGGCCAGCGTGTTCGGCCGTGAATTGCATTCATACGTGATCACCGATGCGATCCGCGACGAGAAAGTCTTGAAGTTCAAGGTGGACTACAACAATGTCCGCCCGCAGTTCAAAGCCATTGAAACCGAAAAAGACGAGACAAGGCTCAGTGCGGCTGAAAACAGGCAAGCGCTGCTGCACCCTGATCGAATCCGTGAAATCACCCAATATATCCTGAACACCTTCCGGCAGAAGACCCACCGCCTGCACGCGGGCAATACGGGCTTCAATGCAATGTTTGCCGTCAGCAGCGTGGACGCCGCCAAGCTCTACTACGAGTGCTTCAGGGAATTGCAGAAAGGCCGCGACAAGCCACTGAAAGTCGCCACCATCTTCTCCTTCGCCGCCAACGAGGAACAGGATGCGATTGGCGACATCCAGGACGAAAGCTTTGATGTGTCCGCCATGAACAGCAGCGCCAAAGAGTTCCTGAGCGCGGCGATTGCGGACTACAACGCGCTGTTCAAAACCAACTTCAGCGTGGACAGCAATGGTTTCCAAAACTACTACCGCGACTTGGCCAAGCAGGTCAAAGCCAGGGAGATTGACCTGCTCATCGTGGTCGGAATGTTCCTGACAGGCTTTGACGCCCCCACACTGAACACGCTGTTTGTAGACAAGAACCTGCGCTACCACGGGCTGATGCAGGCCTATTCACGCACCAACCGTATCCTTGACGCCACCAAGACCTTTGGCAATATCGTCACCTTCCGCGACCTGGAGCAGGCGACCATTGATGCCATCACCCTGTTCGGTAACAATAACACCAAGAACGTTGTTCTGGAGAAGAGCTATAAGGAATACATGGAAGGCTTCACCGATGCGGCCACGGGTGAGGCGCGGCGTGGCTTTGTCGCCGTGGTGAACGAGCTGGAAACCCGCTTTCCTGATCCATCGGCCATTGAAAAGGAAGCTGACAAAAAAGCCTTCGCTAAACTGTTTGGTGAGTATTTGCGCGTGGAAAACGTGCTGCAGAACTATGACGAGTTCGCCAGCCTCAAGGCGTTGCAGAATGTCGATTTGACAGATCCTGCTGCGATGGACGCATTCAAGGCGAAGCATTATCTGAGTGATGATGATCTGGCCGCCCTGCAAGCCATCACGCTTCCATCCGAGCGGAAAGTTCAGGACTACCGCTCTACCTACAACGATGTGCGCGACTGGATACGCCGTGAAAAAGCCGGGGCCGAGAAGGAGACATCGACCATCGACTGGGATGACGTGGTCTTTGAGGTGGACCTGCTGAAATCGCAGGAAATCAACCTGGACTACATCCTGGAACTGATCTTCGAGCACAACAAGAAGGTCAAGAGCAAATCAGAACTGGTGGATGAAGTACGGCGGGTAATTCGGGCAAGCCTCGGCAATCGCGCAAAAGAAAGCCTGCTGGTCGACTTCATCAATCAGACCGATCTCGACAAGATTGGCGACAAGGCCAGCGTGATCGACGCTTTTTTCACCTTTGCCCAAATGGAACAGCAGCGTGAAGCGCAGGAATTGATCAACACCGAGAACCTAAATGCCGAGGCCGCCAAGCGATACATAACCACCTCACTCAAGCGGGAGTTCGCCAGTGAGAACGGCACAGAACTCAACGCCGTTCTGCCCAGGATGAGTCCCCTGAACCCGCAGTTCCTGACCAAGAAACAGACTGTCTTCCAAAAGATCGCTGCCTTTGTTGAGAAGTTCAAGGGGGTGGGAGGGCAGTTATAAGCGCCTGGCAAATCATTTGATGGGCACAAAGCCGGGATCGAATATAGGTAGGCGCCGGGCATTTCTGAAAATACATTCCGGAAACGCCCGGATACGAGGCCAGCCTTAATAGCGGTAGTGATCCGGCTTGAACGGGCCATCGACCGGTACGCCGATATAGTCGGCCTGTTCGGCATTCAGCACGGTCAGTTTCGCGCCGAGCTTGGCCAGGTGCAGCAGGGCGACCTTTTCATCGAGATGCTTCGGCAGGGTATAGACCGACTTCTCGTACTTCGACGCATTGGTCCACAGTTCGATCTGGGCCAGGGTCTGGTTGGTGAACGAGGCCGACATGACGAAGGACGGGTGGCCGGTGGCGTTGCCCAGATTGACCAGGCGGCCTTCGGACAACAGGATGATCTTCTTGCCGTCCGGGAATTCGACGTGGTGAACCTGCGGCTTGATTTCATCCCACTTGAAGTTCTTCAGGGCGGCGACCTGAATTTCCGAATCGAAATGGCCGATATTGCAGACGATGGCGTTGTGCTTCATCTCGCGCATGTGCTCCAGGCGCAGCACGTCCTTGTTGCCGGTGCAGGTGACGAAGATATCGGCGCTGGCGGCCACGTCCTCGACCGTGCGGACCTCATAGCCTTCCATGGCGGCCTGAAGCGCGCAGATCGGATCGACCTCGGTGACGATGACGCGCGCGCCGCCGTTACGCAGACTGGCCGCCGATCCCTTGCCGACATCGCCATAACCGAGGACGACGGCGACCTTGCCGGCCAGCATGACATCGGTGGCGCGGCGGATGGCGTCGACCAGCGATTCGCGGCAGCCGTAGAGGTTGTCGAATTTCGACTTGGTGACGGAATCGTTGACATTGATGGCCGGGAACGGCAGGTCGCCCTTTTGCGCCATGGCGTAGAGGCGATGGACGCCCGTGGTGGTTTCCTCGGAGACGCCCTTGATGGCGTCGCGGATGGCCGAATAGAAGCCGGGCTTTTCCTTGATATAGCGCTTCATCACCTTGTAGAGCGCTTCTTCCTCTTCGTTCTGCGGATTATCGAGCAGGGCCGGGTTCTGCTCCGCCTTCGGGCCGAGGACGCACAGCAGAGTCGCGTCGCCGCCGTCATCGAGGATCAGATTAGGATACCCTCCGCTTGGTTCTTCAGAAGTTTTGGGCCACTCGAAAATCTTGTGGGCGTAGTCCCAGTATTCCTCAAGCGTTTCGCCCTTGATGGCGAAGACCGGTGTGCCGGTGGCGGCGATGGCGGCGGCGGCGTGGTCCTGGGTCGAGAAGATGTTGCACGACGCCCAGCGCACTTCGGCGCCCAAGGCCTGCAGGGTTTCGATCAGCACGGCGGTCTGGATCGTCATGTGCAGCGAACCGGCGATGCGCGCGCCCTTCAGCGGCTTGTCCTTGCCGAACTCCTCGCGCGTGGCCATCAGGCCCGGCATTTCGCCTTCCGCGATGTCGATTTCCTTCCGGCCAAAAGCGGCGAGCGAGATGTCCTTGACGATAAAATCTTGGTTTTTGGCGGCCATTTTGAAATTCCATTTTGTAGGATATGAAACGGCTTATAGCGGCACGGGCGCGCCTTGGCAATAAAGATATAAAGATATCTTTATATGGCCCCGGAGGGCAATGACAGCCACAGCTTGCCCGCCGGCACATCCCAGAAGCTATGCAGCCGCCGCAGGATATCCAGCCCCAGGGTGACATCATGTTCCAGCACATTGTCGGAAATCTCGGCGGAGAGATCGCGGAAGGCCAGGCCGCCCAGGCGGATATCGTGCACGGGGCTGAGAGTCAGGGTGCGCGGGCCGTTGACATCGCCGCCCATCGCCGTGGATTGCGGGCGGCCCGCCAGCAGGCCACGGCGGCGCGCCCAGCCGCGTTTCAGGATCAGGGCGGCGCTGACGCCGGTATCGAGACTGGCGCGGATGGGTTTACCCTCCAGTTCCATATCCACCACCAGCGCGCCTTTCGGACTGCGCGACAGGTCAAGCGGCGTCATCCCGGCAGAAGGGCGCGGACGGCGGAAACTGGCGCGGCGGCCGGGGCCATCGAGATCGAGCGGCCACTCATTGAGGATATCGCGGCCGATCAGCATGTCGGCGGTCAGGCCGGGCTGTTTCATCGGCAGGATCATGACCGGCGCGGTATAGGCGGCATCGCCGGCATGGATGGATACCGGCGCGCTTTCTCCGGCGGTGATCCGACCATAGACCGCCTGGCCGCTGCGTTCGGAAAGGGCGGTGAGGCCCAGGCTTTCGGCGACCCGCGCATCCATGAGCGTTGCGCTGGCGCCGCAATCAAGGATACCCAGCAAGGGCCGGCCGCACACCCTCACCGGCATCATCAGGCCTTCATTGGTCAGGCGCAGATCGAAGCCGGTTTCCGCCGCGCGAGCGCCAGCGGAGGTAAAACCGAGGGTGGCAAGCGCGGTCAAGATCTGGCGGCGATGGAGGATCATGGCGGCAAATTATCGCGCGAAATGAGCAGAATTAGGGTGCCGGAATGGCGGGATTGGACTAATCAGGGCGGGAAACTAAGGAATTGATGATGAACGCACCCACTTTCTTGCTCCGTCATGACTGGTCGAAGGATGAGATCGCCGCCCTGTTCGACCTGCCTTTTATGGAACTGGTCTTCCAGGCGGCCACTGTGCATCGCCAGAGTTTCGATCCATCGGAAGTGCAGTTGTCGCAGCTTCTTTCCGTAAAAACCGGCGGCTGCGCGGAAAACTGCGGCTATTGTTCGCAATCGGCCCACTTCGATACCGGCCTGAAAGCGGGCAAGCTGATGGCGGTCGAAAAGGTGCTGTCGGAAGCGCGGGCCGCAAAGGATGGCGGGGCGCAACGTTTCTGCATGGGCGCCGCCTGGCGCGACCTGAAGGACCGCGACGTGCCGGCCCTGGCCGCCATGATCGGCGGGGTGAAAGCGATGGGGCTGGAAACCTGCGCCACGCTCGGCATGATCACGCCGGATCAGGCGCGGGCGCTGAAAGAGGCCGGCCTCGATTACTACAACCACAATCTCGATACCTCGCCGGAATATTACGACAGCGTGGTCACGACGCGGACCTATCAGGAACGGCTGGATACATTACAGGCCGTTTCCGCTGTCGGGATGAAGACCTGCTGCGGTGGCATCATGGGGATGGGCGAGGCGCGGGCGGACCGGGTATCTTTCCTGCACCAGCTGGCCACCCTGCCGCAACATCCGGATTCGATTCCGATCAACAATCTGGTCGCTATTGCGGGTACGCCCCTAGGAGACAAGATTCTGGGGGATAAGGTTGGCCCGGACGGCGGGATTTCCGGCATCGAATTTGTCCGCACCATCGCCGTGGCGCGGATACTCTGTCCTAAGTCGATGGTGCGCCTGTCGGCGGGCCGTAACGAGATGAGCGAGGAACTACAGGCCCTGTGCTTCATGGCCGGCGCCAACTCGATCTTTATCGGCGATACCCTGCTGACCACACCCAATCCGCAGCCCGGCACCGACGCCCATCTGCTGCGCGAACTGGGCCTGCGGCCGATGACACCACATGTCTGAACCGGGTGCGCCCGAAAACGCGCAGGTAAATTATATTTCTATATTGTCTGGTAATTTATCAGACAGCTCATCAAATAATTCCGTCGGGTTCAGGCCTAACGCTTTGGCAATGGCGTAAAACTCCAAGACATCTACCCGCCTTTGTCCGGTTTCTATAAGTGAAATCATGGTGCGTTCACGTCCAAGGCGTTCAGCCAGTTCCTCCTGTTTCAAACCCGACTTCTTACGGGCATCTTTCAATACCCTGACAAGGTGCTTGTGAGCACCAGTAAAAACGGTTTTCGACATGGCTGGATTCGCGGAACATTGGACCAGCCTCTTGTCTATATGGGGTCATTTCATGCGCGATTTTTCCACATTTTAACGCTTTAAAAACCGAATGGCCTGAGCTTCATGATATGGAAATCCGCCTTGCCAATCTTGATGATGCCGCATTTCTTCATCGTTTGAGGAACGATCCTGAAACGCGCCTCAATTCACATAATACAGCCCCCGTTTCCTGGGATGACCATGTGCGGTGGCTGGATTGGAATCTGAAAGACCAGTGCGTCAAAATCTATATCGGCGCTATCTATGGTATGGATGTCGGAAACGTCCGCGTTTCAGAGGAAAGCACAGGTCAGTTGTTTTCATGGACCATTGCCCCCGAACACCGGGGCAAAGGATACGGACAAGCCCTGGTCAGAGCCGTTGTGAACGTTACGGACGGACGTTTGAAGGCTGAAATAAAGGCCGGAAATATTGGCTCACGATTGATTGCCGAAAAGGCGGGATTCGTTCTGGATCATGAAAAGGACGGAATATTATATTACCACATAACACCTGATGGACATGTCCATGATCCATTAGCTGTGCTGCGGCATTTATAATTCGAGAATGTGCGATTTTTCCCTCTTCTATCGCAAACCGTCTTGCCCAGGCGCCGCAGCGAACAGTGACCGTCATAGAAAATTGACGTTCGGTATGTTATCCTAAGGGCATGAAAAAAGAAAAGAAAACGACCGAACCGAAAACGTCGCCTCAAACCTCCCCCGAAATCGCTGCAAGCGAAATTGTCCGCCAGTTGCGGCAGATCTATGACGAGGCCGTGGCCGCGCTTCAGGCCGACCTGCAGGCCTATCTCGCCACCCGTCAGACACCTTCGCGGCCGCTGCGCGATGCCGGGCGTTATTGCTATCCGAAGCTGGCCATCGTGTGGAAGGGCGTGCTCGATGACGAGGACGAAGCGCTGGTGCTGGCCAACCATCACCCGGAAGTCAACCGCGCCTATGCCCGTTTTTCGCGGCCCGGCACCTATTCCTCCTCGATCACCCGTCCGGATATTTTCGGCGACTATATCGAGGAACAGCTCGACCTGCTGATCCGCGATTACGGCGCTGAGTGTTCGGTGTCGCTGTCCGACCAGGAGATTCCCTATCCTTACGTGCTCGATGGTGCGGGCCTTGATCTCAACAGCGTTTCGGCCATCGATCTCTCCCGTCACTTCCCGGCCACCGAACTGGCCCTGATCGGCAATGAGGTGGCCGACGGCATTTCGTTTATCGATGCCGAGGGCCATCATCCGCTGGTGCTGTTCGATGGTCTGCGCAGCGATTTTTCCATCGCCCGCCTGCGCCACTATACCGGCACACCCGCCGAGCACACCCAGGGCTATATCCTGCTGACCAACTATAACCGCTATGTCGATGTCTTTGTCGCCTACGCGCTTGAGCAGTTGAAGAAGCCGGACAGTCCGTATACCGCCCTTTCCTGCTGCGGTAATTTCACCATCACGAAAGATACGCCCGATGCGGAGGCCCTGATCGCTAGCTCCCCATGGCGCAAGCACCAGATGCCGGCCTATCACCTGATCGCGCCCGGCCGGCAGGGGATTTCGCTGGTCAATATCGGCGTCGGCCCCTCAAACGCCAAGAATATCACCGACCATCTCGCCGTCATGCGGCCGCACGCCTGGCTGATGGTCGGCCATTGCGGGGGCCTGCGCGCTTCGCAAAGCATCGGCGACTATGTATTGGCCCACGCCTACCTGCGCGACGATCATGTTATGGACGATGTGCTGCCGATCGAGATTCCCATTCCGCCAATTGCCGAAGTGCAGCAGGCTTTCCATCAGGCGGCGGTGCAGGTCACCGGCCAGGACGGCGAGGATTTGAAAAAGCGCCTGCGCACCGGCACGGTGGTCACCACCGATGACCGGAACTGGGAGTTGAAATACTCATTGTCGGCGCGGCGCTTTTCACAATCACGCGCCATCGCCATCGATATGGAATCCGCCACCCTGGCGGCGCAGGGCTATCGTTTCCGCGTGCCGTATGGAACGCTTTTGTGCGTTTCCGACAAGCCATTGCACGGCGAACTGAAACTGCCGGGGCAGGCCAATCATTTCTATGAACGCGCCATCGCCGAACATATCCGCATCGGCATCGAGACGGTCGGCATATTGCGTGATTTCGGCTCAAAGCTGCATTCGCGCAAGCTCAGGGCGTTCGATGAGCCGCCGTTCAGGTAAGACAAGTAAGAAACCCCGCCACCACCGCGATAAATCGCGGCGGTCCCCCTCCCCAACAAAGTTGGGGAGGCACAAAAACAAAAGGAGCGGATTGCTGTGACGCAAACCGCTCCAGTCAGATCAATGGACCTCCATCCATAGGACAGGGCCGGTTGCGGGCGGGCGTTGTCAAACGCGGGCTTGTCGCCATCGGTCAAATCCTGATATCATTCTGCGCCCTTAGGCCCTCACTATCGAATCAAGTTGCTGTGAATGTTGCCGTTTTCGGCCATCTCCCTTGCTTACGCTGCACAAAAAAACCTGCCCTTCGAGGCCGTGGGAACCCGGCTGGAAGGCTGGCTGGAACACGCTTTCGCGGCCGGTTTTCTTTCCGATGGCGGGGCGCTCGGACGGTATAGCTATCTGGTCGCGCAGCCCGTTGCAAAAGCGCATCTGAGCTATGGCGATCCGCGCGAAACGGCTGACTTTTTAGAGGAAACAACCGCCCCCATCACGGCCAATCACCGGGAGGGTGATGGACTGCCGCCTTTCACCGGCGGACTGGTCGGCATGGCGTCGTTCGAGCTGGGCCTGCGTCTGGAAGCGATGAGACGACGGCCGTTCCGCATCGAAGGCCGCCAGCCGTGGCCGGAACTGGTCATATTGTGCTATCCGGCGGTGCTGGCCTTCGATCATCATCAGCAGACCCTGACCGCCATCGGCCGCGGCCCGACGCCCGAAGCCGCCGAGACGGCGCGTGACGCCCTGATCGCGCTTTATGACCGGACACCCGCTGCCAAACCCGGCAATGGCCCCTTTACCGATGGTCCGCTCATCCTGGAGACGCCCGACGCGGTGCATGAGGACAAGGTGGCGGCGCTGGTGCGGCAGGTCCATGCCGGCGACCTGTTCCAGGCCAATCTGGCGCGCGGCTGGAGCGGACGGCTCAGGGCCGGCGCTACGCCAGGCGCGATTATGGCGGCGCTGCACGCACACGGGCCGGCGCCCTTCGGCGGATTTCTGACGCTTGGCGATCGCTGCATTTTATCCAACAGCCCGGAACGGTTCATTTCGCTGGACGCCGCGGGCCATATGGAAACCCGGCCGATCAAGGGCACCCGGCCGCGCGGCGAAACGCCTGAAGAGGATACCGCCCTGGCGGCCGAACTTTCCGCCAGCGAAAAGGACCGCGCCGAAAACCTGATGATCGTGGATCTGATGCGCCATGATCTGTCGAAGGTGGCCATGGTCGGCAGCGTTCAGGTGACCGCGCTGAACGCATTGGAATCCTACGCCAATGTCCACCATCTGGTTTCCACCATCACCGCACGGTTGATACCCGGCAGGACCGCCGCCGATGTGCTGTGCGCCACCTTTCCGCCGGGATCGATTTCCGGCGCGCCCAAGGTGCAGGCGATGAAGGTGATCTGTGAAATGGAAGCGGCGCGCGGCCCCTATTGCGGGTCGCTGTTCTTTATCGACGCCGGCGGCGCGATGGAGTCAAACGTGCTGATCCGCACCCTGGCGCTGGAAAAGGATGATGCCGCCCGCTGGCACGTCCGGGCCTGCGCCGGCGGCGGCATTGTCGCCGACAGCGATCCGCAAGCCGAACGCATCGAAACCGATGCCAAGCTGTCCCTGATCAAGGCCGTGCTGGAAAGCGTCTAATCGCACAGCGGACAGGTCACCATCGATCCGTTGCGCGGGTGGTGCGTGTAGGTTTCCTTGAAAACGGTCCCGGTCTTGATGAAATTGCCGATGGGCGAATCGTAGCTGTATTCCACCTCGGTCAGGATCAGGCTTTCGCCGACGGCGATCTGGTCGGTGGTGATGCTCGTGAGCGGTTTGCCGTCTTCGTATTCGGCCATGTTCTTTGCCTGGCTCCAGTCCACCAGGGCGCCCTTGTCCTTGTCCATGGTCACGGAGGTCACCCGCATTCTCAGCGACGTGCCGCTGGTTGAAAAGGGTTCCAGCATATTGGAGCCGATCGCCCACAGATCGGTGATATTATCCGGGGTCAGGGTTTCCGACTGCGCGGCCAGGTCGCCTATGGTGGCGGCCAGGTGGGCGACACGGCGCGACGCCATCATGCCGAGCGTCAGTTCGGCCATGCCCAGATACAGCAGGATCAGGATCGGCGCGATAAATGCGAATTCAATGGCGGAGACGCCCCGGCCATCTTCGGCGAAGCGTTTGCCGAAAGCTTTCAGGGTGGCGAGGCGGTTCAGGCGGCGCAGGGACATCATCTTAAAAAGGCTCGTTTCTGAAAACGGCCTTGGCCTCGACCACGGCGTCATGATTGCCCAGCTTGGAAAGCCCGCCATTGAGCATGGGCGTGATCAGCGGCCATTCGTAATAGACGCGCACCATCTGGACCTTGCTGCCCGCGCCGATATTGTAACGAAAGCTGGACGCCTCGAACTTGCCGTCCTTGATCGGCGGCGGCGCATCCGTCAGGTCGGCGAAAGTGCTGTAGGTATCGACATCGACCTGAAGATTGCCGACACAACTGCCGCCCAGCCAGCCCATATTGTCGCATATCTTCTGCTTGAACTGTTCGACGCTGGTATTGGCGTTGGTCGTCAGGCCGGTGCGGATATCCCGCGAGGCGTAATCGGTGGCGTTGTCGAGCGTCACCGACACCAGGAAGATCAGGGCCAGTTCGACGCAGGCGCAGATCAGGAAGATCAGCGGTCCGGCCACCAGGGCGAATTCCACGGCGGCGGAACCGCGCCGGTCTTTCAGAATGGCAAACCTGGCCCGCATGGTGTTTTCCGCGCCCCTTATTCGCAAAAGTCGCGGCCAGCCTACAGGGTCTGGGTCAATAGTCCGTTAAAGCGCCGGCGTGTGCGGTTTCCATCCCCTCACCCCTCCCTCTCCCCTTATAGAAAGGGAGAGGGGGAAGAAAAAGGGCAGCCCTCGCCCCCTTCACCGCGCCAGAACAAATCGCCCCTCCAAGCGGGGATTATCTCTTTATCCTCCCCCGCGCAGCCAGGGGTATCGCATATGGCTTTTGGAATACCTTTTCTTCCCCCTCTCCCCTCCATGAGGGGAGAGGACAGGCGCGGAGCGAAGCGATCGCAACCGGGTGAGGGGCTGTGTGACGCTTGTGTTCTATCGACGAACAGCCCCTCACCCGGTCCCCTGCGCCGCTTCGCGGCTTGTCTCCCGTCCTCTCCCCATATTCATGGGGAGAGGGAAAAGGTATCTCAACTCCAAAAGCCATATGCGATAGCCCTGCCTGCGCAGCGGGGGAGGGGGACCGCGAAGCGGTGGAGGGGGCCTTCGCTTCGACCAGTCATTCTGCTGACAATAAAATCTGGCAGCTTATATCAAGCCACCACCACGTCCGAAGACGGGGGCGGTATAAAACGATCCGTCCCGATGCTTACGGATTGGAAGCGAGCGGCGTGCCGGTCACGGCCGGCGCCGCATTACCGGCATTGCTGTTGCCGACCTCTTCCGACGTGCAGATGGTGGAGCAGACCATCAGGGAGGGTTTCAGGCCCTTATAGACGGTGATCGCGCCCTTTTGCGAGGCGGTGACCACAACCTCGCCATCGAACAGGGGGCGGCCCATCTGATCGGTGATGATGACGCTGGAATTACCGAAGCCCTTGCCCACTATATAGACCGTGCGGGAATCGACGACCGTGACATCGGCGATATCCGGATTGGCGACAATGACCGAACCGGCCGCCCCGCCCAGCGAGATGCGCGCCGAATGGTTTTTCTCGACCACCAGGCGCTGGGCCGCGGCGGCGCCGGTAGCAATGAATGCGGCGGCGAGCGCCAGAACCATAATGCCGGCCTGTTTGCTGTTCATGGGTGCGTCATCCTGAAATCTGTACCCTCTCCCCCACCTGAGGGGAGACGGTGGCGCACGGGCGCCGTCGCTTCATGCCTCTATATAATAGGCGGACGTAAGGGTCCGGTTAGGAAATAGCCTAAATAACATTTGTTTAAATTTACTAAACACAATATTAAAATAGAAAAATGCACATTAATACAACGATAAACATAATTAAAATGGATTAAGGTTAACCGCAATTAATAGTAATTATAGATTAACTATAGAATAATTTTATTTTATTTTGATTGTTTACTTCACTTTAATCAAACATCGCTAAGTTGATCTCGTGTTCGGGGGCAAATGAGCCGTTTACTCGGTACCCGATACGAAAATGGTTCACTTGCTTACAAATTTTTTCCAGGAGAAAACCACATGACCAAGTTCTTCAATCGCTTCGCCAAGGACGAATCCGGCGCGACCGCCATCGAGTATGGCCTGATCGCCGCCCTGATCGCTGTCGCCCTGATCACCATTCTGACGGCTGTCGGCACCAATCTCGGCCTGACCTTCACCAGCATCTCCGAAAACGTGAAGCCGAAGACCTAACAGGTCAAAACGACTTGCACATAATATAATGGTCCTCATGGACTGAACTGAATGCAGGCCGCAGACGAGAACTTGTCTGCGGCCTGTTTTTTTAAGAGCACATGTTTAAGAACACATGGGTACTGGCGGATGTTCAAACGATTCCTGACAGATGACAGCGGCGCCACGGCAATAGAATATGCCCTGATCGCCGGACTGATCTTCCTCGCCATCGTCAGCGCGATTCATTATTACGTCGAAAGCGCCGAAGCCCTGTTCACCAAGATCGGCGACGCCATCACCGAGGCGCTCACATAAGCATATCCTTAACCCGGAGCTGCTAGGCACGACCGGATATTAACCCTGTCCGAGGTATGTTGTCCGTGTCGATTGTTGTTCTGCTGGCCTGCCTGTATCCGATCGCGCTTTTCTGGGCCGCCTTTTCGGACCTCACCACCATGACCATCCCCAACCGCCTGACCATTGGCCTGGCGGTCGCTTTCGTTCCGGTGGCGCTGCTGGGCCATCTGAGCCTAGCCGGATGGGGCATTCATCTCGGCCTGGGGCTTGCCGGGCTGGTGCTGGGCATGACGCTTTTCGCCTTCCGCTTCATGGGCGGCGGCGACGCCAAGCTGATCGCGGCGGCTTCGCTGTGGCTTGGTTTTCAAGGCTTTATCGCCCTGCTTATCTATACGGCGATCTTCGGCGGCGTCCTGACCCTGGGGCTGATAACCTTACGCCGCTTCTTCTCGCTTTACGGCCCAAAGCTGCCGCACTGGCTCGGTCAGCACCTCGAACCCAAGGGCGGCATCCCCTATGGAATAGCCATCTGCGCCGGGGGGATCGCCGCATTGTGGCAGAGCGATTTCATGAGTGGCGTGCTGCCCCTGCCGGTGTTGTAGGCGCGGCGCCATCCCCTCTCCCCTTATAGAAAGGGAGAGGGGCTGTTCGTCGATAGAACACAAGCGTCACACAGCCCCTCACCCGGTTGCGAGCGCTTCGCTCCGCGCCCGTCCTCTCCCCATATTCATGGGGAGAGGGGGAAGAAAAGGTATTCCAAAAGCCATAGGCGATAGACCTGCCACCAACGGGGAGGTATAGGCCAAAGGTTACGTCTCAATGGCGCAAATGGCGCATCGGGACGGAAATACCGGCAAAATTCATCAATTTACGGCGGCGCGGTATTTCCTTAGGTGAACGTTAACTAACCTTAAGCGAAGATTCCCTAATTCAATTCGCAGATGATTTGGCCCGCATGCCGCGGGTTATCAGATTTTCTCAGGGGATATGGGGTCAATGAAGTCGTCACGCTATGCCGTTATCGGTCTTGCGGCCATCGCAGCGCTGATTCTGGCTTTTCTGGTGCGCGGCATGGTGGCCGGCAGCGGATCGCACAAGGCCGAGGCCTCCGTTCAGGCGCCGCCCACGCAGCCAACCGCCCGTGTCCTCGTGGCCGCCCGCGATCTGGCGCCCGGCACCCGCCTCAGCGAGAGCGATCTCAACTGGCAGGACTGGCCGGTCAATACTCTGAACAAAGCCTATATCGTCGATGGCGGCGCGCCCGCCCCCGCCGCCGGCAGCGAGGACGCCGCCGCGAAGACAGATGATCACGTCGCCGTCAAGAAACCCGCCAATGAAGTGGTTCAGGCCATCGCCGACAAGGTGGCCCCCTCGGCCGCCAAGGAAGCCTATGTCGGCGGCGTGGTGCGCGAGGCCATTCTGGCCAACGAACCGATCATCGACGCCAAGATCGTCCGCGCCGACGAAGGCGGCTACATGGCCGTCATGCTCAATCCCGGCATGCGCGCCCTGGCGGTGCCGGTCAGCGTCGATAACACCGCCGGCGGCTTTATCCTGCCCGGCGACCGCGTTGATATCCTCGTCACCCACCAGACGCCGCGCGCCAATGGCGGCGGCACGGTCGATTCGGTCCAGCCGGTGCTGCGCAATATCCGCGTGCTGGCGATCGATCAGCAGGTTTCGGTCGAGGAAGGCAAGCAGAGCGTCATCGGCGCCACGGCCACACTCGAAGTCTCGCCCACGGATGGTCAGGTGGTCACCCTGGCCAAGGCGTCGGGCACCCTTTCCCTGATGCTGCGCTCCTATGCCGATGCGGCGGGGCCTTCCGGCGCGGTGGCCGCCGCGCCCACCGGCGGCGGCGACAAATCCGTGCGCATCTTCCGGCCCGACCAGACCACAGAGGTGATGGTGTCACGATGAAATATCCGTGGAAAAAAAGTGAATTCCCCTCATCCTCCCCTGCGCAGCGGGGGTTATCGCCTGTGGTCCTTTTTCTTCTCCCCTCTCCCTGCGCAGCGGGGAGAGGACGGGAAACAAGCCGCGCCAGCGGCGCAGATGACCGGGTGAGGGGCGCCTTATCCGTTTGTGGATATTCTCGGAGATACGCTCGGGCGGCGGCAGCCCCTCACCCGATCGACTTCGCAGGCTCGTCTCTCGTCCTCTCCCCATGTTCATGGGGAGAGGGGAAAAAAGGGGGAGAGGGGAAAAAAGGGAAAAGCAAAACGGCTCTTACGCGTTTCGCTCTTGGCCTTGCCGTTTGCGCTCCCCTTTTCGGCGCCCCCCTCTTCGGCGCGGCCTCCGCTTCGGCGGAGCCGCGCAGTTACGCCTCCATCACCGGCCTTCAGGTCCAAAGCGCGCCGGTCAAGAGCCGGGTGCTGAACCTGCCCAAGGGCCGGTCGGCGGTGATCGACCTGCCGGTGGACGCCAGCGATGTCTTCGTCTCCAATCCCGCCGTCGCCGACGCCGTGCTGCGGACGCCGCGGCGCATCTTCGTTCTGGGTGTCGCCAACGGCCAGTCCGACGCCATCTTCTTCGATGGCATGGGCCGCCAGATTCTCAACCTGTCGATCCACGTCGATGCCCCGACCGACGGTTTGGCCGATGCGGTCCAGCGCCTGTTCCCCGGCACGCATGTCGAAATCCAGAGCGTCAACGGCCATGTCGTTCTCTCCGGCATCGCGCATGACGCCGGTGAATCCGACCAGATCGGCCGTCTCGCCGCCAGCTTTGCCGGTTCACCGGAAAACGTGCTCAACCTGATGACCATCGCCGGCAAGGACCAGGTGACCCTCAAGGTGCGCATCGTCGAGGTCAACCGCTCGTCGATCAAGCAACTGGGGTTGTCCAGTTCCATTACCTATAATAACGGCACCAAGTCCTACTCCTTTGGCCGCCCCAACACCTATGGCGCCAACGGCGGCTATCAGGGCGGCAAAGGCCTTTGCTATGGTCAGGCCAAAACCGCGACCTTGAACGGCACCACCACCACCACAACCACGAACGGCGGCACGACCACCACGGTTACCAATGGCGGCCAATTGAACTACGGCACCAGCAGCGATGCCTGCCTCGAAGCCTTTGAACACGCCGGCCTGGCCCGCACACTGGCCGAACCCAATCTGACGGCGGTTTCCGGCGAATCGGCCAAGTTCCTGGCCGGCGGCGAATTCCCGGTGCCGACCGGCGAGGACGACCAGGGCCGCATCACCATCGAGTTCAAGCCCTTCGGCGTCGGCCTGGGCTTTACGCCCGTCGTGCTTTCCGGCGGCCGTATCTCGCTCAAGCTATCGACCGAGGTTTCCGAACTGACCAATACCGGCGCCTTCACCGTCAATGGCGGCGTCACCATCCCGGCGCTCAGTGTCCGCCGCGCCGAAACGACCGTCGAAATGCAGTCCGGCTCCTCCCTGATGATCGCCGGCCTGTTGCAGTCGAAATTCAAGGAAAGCCTCGATTCGCTGCCGGGCATGACCTCCCTGCCGGTGCTCGGTTCGCTGTTCCGTTCGCGTGACTTCCTCAATGACGAAACCGAAATGGTCGTGCTCGTCACGCCCTATATCGTCGATCCCACCAGTCCCGCCGACATGCAGACCCCGGCCGACAATCTCCAGGCCGCCAGCGACATGAGCGCCACTTTCATGGGCCGCCTCAACAGGATCGTCCAACCCGCCGCCGGCGAGTCCGCGCAGGCCGCCGCCACGCCCTATCAGGCGCCTGTCGGCTACGTGATTGAATAGGACTTGAACATGGCACCTCTTTTACGTCCCCAGACCCTGATCCTATCCGCCGCCGCGCTGGCCGTTCTGGTCCTGAGCGGCTGCGCCGGCGCATCCGGCCAGGCCGGCAATGTGGCCCTGACCGCGCCGACGCCCACCGAACAATATCCGCTCCAGGCGCAGACGATGACGCGGACCGTCAATCTGCGCATCAATCCCGATGGCCTTTCCGGCAACCAGCGCACGGCGCTCGACCAGATCGCCGAAAAGGCAAGCTGGACCGCCGGCGCGCCGGTCGATGTCGAGATCATCACCAGCGCCGATCCACGCGCCATCGCCGCCGGGCGGGCGGTCGGCGATTATCTGATGGATCACGATGTCGCCGCAACCAGCCTGTCGCAACTGAGCCAGCAAGGCCAGCCCGCCGATATCGTTACGGTCAATATCGTCAATTACCGCGCGCGCACCTATGCCTGCGGCCAGTGGGAAAACCTGGCGGCCACCCGCAACAATACCGCCTATCAGAATTTCGGCTGCGCCGTCTCCTCGAACCTGGCCGCGCAGATCGCCGATCCGCGCGACCTGCAAACCCCCAGGGCGGCGGCGCCGGTCGATATGAGCCGCCGCGCCGTGGTGCTTGACAAGTACCGCAAGGGCGCCGTCACGTCTTCGGCCAAGGACGATAACGCCACGGGCGCCATTTCCAACGCGATCAAGTAGAGCAAGGCAAGTCATGGCAAACCCCGCCAAACATAACGATCCCTTCGACAGCCTCGATGACCTGGACGACGAATTCGTCGATTACCGCGCCAGGACCGACGCCGAAGACGATTATGCCGTGGATGGCTATGCGGCCCAATACACGGCGGAAACGCCGATGCGCGATCCCTTCGCCGAGGATTTCGATGACGAGCCGGCAGACCTGCCCGCGGACCTTCAGCCTCAGGCGCTCGCCGCGTCCGGCGCGCGCGGGCCTGGCTCGGCAGCGCCCCTGGGTCTCCACGCCGCCCGCGATGATGAGGAGATCGGGGCCATCTCCATTCCGCGCATCGCCATCCATTTTTTCCCCGACAGCGAAGAATCCACCGCCGCCTGTGACGCGGCGGCGCTCGATCGCCGCATGACGCGCGCCCAGTCGCTGGTGCGGCGCGGCGGCATTCAGGAAGCCATAGACACCTACCGCAATGAGCCGACGCCCTCGCTGATCTTCGTCGAAAGCGGATCGCGCGGCCGCGACCTGCTCGATCAACTGGGCCAGTTGGCCGAGGTCTGCGACGCCAATACCAAGGTTGTGGTCATCGGCGCGCACAACGACATTTCCCTTTACCGCGAGTTGATCCGCCAGGGCGTCAGCGATTACATGGTGGCGCCGGTCCAGCCGATGCACCTGATCAAGTCGATCGCCACGCTTTACAATGACCCGGAAACGCCCTTCGTCGGCCGCACCATCGCCTTCGTCGGCGCGCGCGGCGGGGCCGGCTCCTCGTCGATCGCGCATAATTTCGCCTATAACCTCAGCGAACAGATGCAGTCGAACACGGTCATCGTCGATTACGACCTGCCGTTCGGCACCGCCGGTCTCGATTTCAACCAGGATCCGCTGCAGGGCATGGCCGAAGCGCTGAATGAACCGGACCGTCTCGATTCCGTGCTGCTCGACCGGATGCTGGCCAAGTGCACCGACCGCCTGTCGCTGTTTTCCGCCCCGGCGGCGCTCGACCAGGACTATATCGCCGAACAGGACGCCTATGACGAGGTGACCCGCAAGGTGCGATCCGCCGCGCCCTATATCGTGATGGACCTGCCGCACCTGTGGACGCCGTGGCTGAAATCGAACCTGATCGCCGCCGACGAGGTGGTGATCGTCGCCACGCCGGACCTGGCGTCCTTGCGCAACGCCAAGAATATCATCGACCTGCTCAAGCATTCGCGCCCCAATGACGCCGCGCCGAAACTGGTGCTCAACCAGACGGAAATGCCCGGCCGTCCGGAAATTCCGGTCAAGGATTTCACCGCCGCGCTCGGCATCGAGCCATGCGCCCTGATCCCCTTCGACGCCAAGCTGTTCGGTCAGGCCTCCAATAACGGCCAGATGCTGAACGAGGTGGCCCCCGCCGGCAAGGTGGCCGACGCCATGGCGCAACTGACCGCCCGCATCACCGGCCGCCATCCGGAGCCGAAAACCCGGAAATCGTCCTCCTTCCTCGGCAATCTGTTTAAGAAGTGAGGGCCTGAACGTGTTTGGTAAACGTCCGAGCGAGGGATCCCAGGGGACAGCGCGCGTGCTCGCCGATACGGCCCGGCCCGGCCCGTCGCCCCTGGAGATTCGCGCCCAGGCCCTGAGTCAGTTTTCTGGGGGTCAGGGCGCGCCGCCACCCGCCTCGGCCAAATCGGATATCGCCACGCGCCCGCAAACCCTCGACGGCAGAGCCTCCGCCCAGAATACCGCCGCCGTGCGCACCGCCCTGCCCGAACTGTCGCAGGAAAAGCGCGTCGGCGCGGACAAAAGCGCCGCGCCGGCGGTGAAACCAAAGCTCGCAAAAGGCCTGGAGCAGATGCACCAGGCGCAGGCGGTCACCGAGATCGTGCGCGAGCAATCCGACTATTACCACGCCACCAAGACGGCGATCTTCAACGCCCTGCTCAACACCATCGACCTGTCGCAACTGGCCTCGCTCGACCACAAGGCGGCCTCGGAGGAAATCCGCGATATCGTCGCCGAACTGGTGGCGATCAAGAACGTGTCGATGTCGGTGGCCGAACAGGACAATCTCGTCCAGGACATCATCAACGACGTTCTGGGCTACGGCCCGCTCGAACCGCTGCTGGCGCGCGACGATATCGCCGACATCATGGTCAATGGCGCCGCGCGCGTCTTTATCGAAGTTGGCGGCAAGGTGCAGCTCACCAATGTCCGTTTCCGCGACAACCAGCAACTGATGAATATCTGCCAGCGGATCGTGTCGCAGGTCGGCCGCCGCGTCGATGAAAGCTCGCCGGTCTGTGACGCCCGTTTGCCCGATGGTTCCCGCGTCAACGTCATCGCCCCGCCGCTGGCGCTTGATGGCCCGACGCTGACCATCCGGAAATTTAAAAAGGACAAGCTGACCATGCGCAACCTGGTGGAGTTCGCCTCCATCAGCCCGGAAGGGGCGCGTGTGCTCGGCGTCATCGGCGCCTCGCGCTGCAATGTGCTGATCTCCGGCGGTACGGGTTCGGGCAAGACCACCTTGCTCAACACTTTGACGGCCTTTATCGATCCGACCGAACGCGTCATCACCTGCGAGGACGCCGCCGAACTGCAACTCCAGCAGCCGCATGTGGTGCGTCTCGAAACGCGCCCGCCCAATCTCGAAGGCCAGGGCACGATCACCATGCGCGATCTGGTCAAGAACTGTCTGCGGATGCGCCCGGAACGCATCATCGTCGGCGAAGTCCGCGGCCCGGAAGCCTTCGACCTGTTGCAGGCCATGAACACCGGCCACGACGGCTCGATGGGCACGCTCCACGCCAACTCGCCGCGTGAAGCCGTGTCGCGTCTCGAATCGATGATCACCATGGGCGGCTATGGCCTGCCGTCGCGCACCATCCGCGAAATGATCGTGGGATCGATCGATGTCATCGTCCAGGCCGCCCGCCTGCGCGACGGCTCACGCCGCATCACCCATATCACCGAGGTACTGGGTCTCGAAGGCGATGTCATCGTCACTCAGGATCTGTTCGTCTACGAGATCGAGGGCGAGGACAAGCAGGGCAAGATCATCGGCCGCCACCGCTCCACCGGCATCGGCCGCCCGCGCTTCTGGGACCGCGCCAAATATTACGGCCTTGAGCGCGAACTGGCGGAGGCGCTCGATGCCTCGGAATAGTCACATATCCTCCCCTGCGCTTGCGGGGGCCATGAAAGAAACATGGGCCGCGCCACCTCCCCCGCTGCGCAGGGGAGGATGAATAGATGCTGATGACCCTGCTCATCGCCTTTCTCGGCTTCGTGATCATCGCCAGCCTCGGCTTCGCCTTCACCGGCGGGGGCGGCGGTTCGGCGGCCCTGACCAAGCGCACCCAGACAATCGGACTGGGCAGCAATACGCGCGCCAAGCAGCGCCAGAAGAGCCAGGCCAAGACGCCGGAAGAACGCCGCAAGCAGATCACCGAGCAACTCAAGGAGGCTGACAAGCGCGAACGCAAGGCGCGCGTCACCCTGCGCGCCCGGATGATGCACGCCGGCGTGACGCTCGATATCACCCAGTTCTGGATCTATAGCGGCGTGCTTGGGGCCGTCGCCTTTGTCATTCCCCTGCTGGCCCTGGGGCAGATGCCCTTTCCCGTGCGCCTGCTGATCGCCTGCGGCGCCGCCTTTATCGCCGGCTACGGCCTGCCGCGCTGGATTCTCGGCATGATGGCCGGCAGGCGCATCAAGAAATTCACCGAGGAATTTCCCAATGCCATGGATATCATCACCCGCGGCATCAAGTCCGGCCTGCCGGTCAATGACGGCCTGAAACTGGTCGCCAAGGAATGCGCCGCCCCCCTTGGCCCCGAATTTCAGCGCCTGGTCGAAAATGTCGGCGTCGGCATGTCGCTCGATGGCGCGCTGGAAAAGATGAGCGAGAATATTCCCGCGCCGGAACTGCGCTTTTTCACCATCGTCATCTCCATCCAGTCCAAGACCGGCGGCAATCTTTCCGAAGCGCTCAGCAACCTGTCCACCGTGCTGCGCGCCCGCAAGATGATGCGCGAAAAGATCAAGGCACTCTCCTCCGAAGCGATCGCCTCGGCCTCGATCATCGGCGTGCTGCCGCCGGGCGTCGGCATCATGATCTCGATCGTCCGCCCGGAATATATCGCGCCGATGTTCACCGATCCGCGCGGGCAACTGATGCTGCTGGGCGGCGCGACTTGGATGTTCATGGGCATCATGATGATGCGCAAGATGATCAATTTCAAATTCTAGGGCAGGCAGACAGATGACCGATTTCGCCGCCTTCATCATGAACCCCGGCAACCTGATCGCCGGATTTGTGGCCATACTCGCCTTTTTCAGCCTGCTGACGCTGGGCCAGAGCCTGACGGCCGGCGAACAACTCGAAAAACGCATGAAATCGGTGGCCACCCGCCGCGAGGAACTGCGCCGCCTGTCGCGCCAGACGATGAAGGAAGGCTCCAGCCTGCGCCACACCGACACCAGTCCTTACCGCGCCCTGGTCGAAAAACTGAACCTCAAGACCCTGCTGGAAGACCCCAAGGTGGTCGAGAACCTGGCCATGGCCGGATTTCGCGGCCCAAAGCCGATTTCGACCTTCTATTTCTTCCGTTTCGCCATGCCGTTCGTGCTGGGCGCCATTGCCGCCTTTGAGATGTTCGTGGTCGATATCGGTCATTACCCGATACAGATAAAGCTGCTGATCACGGTCGGCGCTTTCGTCATCGGCTATTACGCGCCAAACATCTATATCAAGAACCTGGCCGCCAAGCGCCGGACCTCGATCATGCAGGCCTTCCCCGATTCGCTCGACCTGCTGCTGATTTCGGTCGAGGCCGGGATGTCGATCGAAACCGCCCTGCAAAAGGTGGCGGCTGAAATGGGGCCTTCCTCCATCGAACTGGCGGAAGAGCTTTCGCTGCTGGTGGCCGAGCTGTCATATCTGCCGGAACGCCGCCTGGCTTATGAGGGGCTGGCCAAACGCACCAACCATCCCGGCATCAAGGCCGTCTGCACGGCCATGATCCAGGCGGAGAAATACGGCACCCCGCTTGGCACCGCCCTGCGGGTCATGGCCAAGGAAAACCGCGAGATGCGTCTTTCGGCGGCCGAGAAAAAAGCAGCGGCCCTGCCTGCCCAACTGACCGTGCCGATGATTGTCTTCTTCCTGCCGGTGTTGTTCCTGGTCATCCTCGGCCCGGTCGTGCTGCGCATCACCGACATGCAGAAGAAGGATCATTCCGCGCCAGTGGTCGGCGATCGCCCGGCGACCGAACAGAAGAAGTAAAGACGCGGCATTCTTCGCCATTGGCGATACCGGTATCAATACCATATTGCATTCGACACGGCCGGCTTTCACACAACAAAAAGGGCAGCCCGTAGACTGCCCTTATCTGGTGAGAATTCTCTCTTGTTAACGGAGAGGCCCCGCCGTTGTCTCTGCTAAGACACTACACTTGAACATGTCGCGCTATTCGTGTCAAGGTAGCATAAAGCTACCAGGGGACGGAGAATGAGTGAAAAAGATAAGCGGTACCGGTTTGCCTTCGACCTGGGCACCAACTCGATCGGCTGGGCGGTTTATGAGCTTAACACGGCCCTGGCGCCGATAGACCTGACCGACGCTGGCGTGCGTATCTTTTCCGACGGGCGCGATCCGAAAAGTGGCGCATCCCTGGCCGAAGGCCGCCGCGGGCCGCGCGCCATGCGCCGCAACCGCGACCGCTACCTGCAACGCCGCACCTTCCTGATGGACGAACTGATCAGGGCCGGCTTGATGCCGCCGGAAGAAACCGACCGTAAGGCGCTGGAGGCGCTTGATCCCTACGATCTGCGCCGCAAGGGGCTTTATGAAGCCCTGAGCCTGCATGAATTCGGCCGCGCCCTGTTTCACCTCAATCAGCGGCGCGGCTTTCAGTCCAATCGCATCGCCGATTCCGGCAATGACGACGAAAGCGGCAAGATCAAGAAAGCTGAAAAAGAACTCCGGGATTTGCTGGAGAAAAACAATTGCCGCACCTATGGCGAATTCCTCGCCAAACGTCATGATGAACGCGAAAGCGTGCGCATTCGCCTGCGCGGCAAGGACGCCAAGGCGCATTACGATTTCTATCCCACGCGCGATATGCTCAAACATGAGTTCGAGTGTTTGTGGCAAGCGCAGGCGAAGCATCATCCGAGCCTGACGCCGGAATGGCATGACCGCTTTCATGAAATCCTCTTCTTCCAGCGACCGTTGAAACCTCCCGTCATCGGCAAGTGCACCTTCTTCCCGACCGAGGAGCGTCTGGCCAAATCGCATCCGCTTTCCCAGGCCCGCCGTATTTATCAGGATCTGAACCATCTCAAACTGATCATTGAGGGCCAGCCACCTGTCATTCTAAGCAGGAGCGACCGCGACAAACTGGCCTTCGTCCTGCTTTCCGGCGAAGATGTTACGCTTAAAACCGGCCTGCGCAAGCATCTGGGCCTGCCTGCCGGAACCACTTCCACGCTCGAAGAAGGTGGCAAGACCGACCGGCTGGTTGGCGATCAACTGGCGGCACGCCTGGCCAATCCAAAGAAAGGGCCTTTACGGCAGGTCTGGGGCGGCCTGACCACCGATCAGCGTGCCGATATCGCTTTACGACTCAACACCGAGCAGAGCGAAGAAGCCCTGATCTCTTATCTGATGGCGACCCACGGACTGGACGAGGCGACCGCCCGCGCCACGGCCAATATCCGTCTGCCGGAGGGCTATGACAGTCTCGGCCTGACCGCCACGACGCACATTCTGGAAGCCCTGAAAGCCGAGGTCATCACCTATGACAAGGCGGTAAAAGCCGCTTTCCCGGACAAGCATCATTCCGACGAACGCGACGGCGAAATCCACGATCAATTGCCCTATTACGGTGAGGTGCTCCAACGGCATACCCTGGGCGGCACGCTCAATCCGGCCGATAAACCCGACAAGAAATACGGCCGGCTGTCCAATCCGACCGTCCATGTGGCGCTTAACCAATTGCGCCGTGTCGTCAATGCACTGGTGAAAGAATATGGTCATCCGGAGCAGATCGTGCTCGAACTGGCGCGTGACCTGCAACTCTCGCAAAAGCAAAAGGATGAACTGGCCAAGACCCAGAAGGACAACGAAAAGAATAATGCCCGGCGCAAGGCGGAGATCGAGGCGCTGGACCGGGTGGCCACGCCCAATGCCATGATCCTGATGCGGCTGTGGGAAGAACTCGGCCCGCCGATGCAGCGCAATTGCGTCTATACCGGCCGCCCGATCAGCCTGGAACAGCTTCTGAGCGGCGAGGTCGAGATCGAGCATATCCTGCCCTATTCACGCACGCTTGACGATACCTTCGCCAACCGCACCCTGGCCATGCGCGACGCCAACCGCGGCAAGCGCAATCTGGCGCCTTGCGAGGCCTATAGCGGCATGGATTACGACGCCATCCGCGAACGCGCCCGTGCTCTGCCGCCCAACAAACGCTGGCGGTTTGAACCGGACGCCATGGAGCGCTTTGAAAACGAGGAACGCGATTTCCTGGCGAGACAACTGAACGAGACCCGCCATCTGGCAACCCTGTCACGCAAATACATGATCGGCATTTGCAATAATCCGAATGCCGTCTGGGTAGTGACCGGTCAGTTGACCGCCCTGTTGCGCGCCCGCTTTGGTCTCAATACCATTCTCAATGATCACAACCAGAAGAACCGCACCGATCACCGCCACCACGCCATCGATGCCTGCGTGATCGGGATTTGCGATCGTCGTCTGCTCCAGGTGATCAGCCGCGAGGCCGCCAGTTACGAGCGCAAGGATGATCTAAAACACGTCACCCGCGATGTACCGGACCCTTTCCCGGATTTCCGCGATCGCGTGAAAGCCCGGATCGACGCCGTTATCGTCTCGCACAAGCCTGAACACGGTACGGGGGGCGCCCTGCATAACGACACCAATTACGGCATCGTCACCGGCGCTGATAAGATCGATGGTGAACTGGTGACCCGCAAGGCCATCGATGCCCTGACCTGGAATGAAATCGACAAGGTGCGCGACCTGAATCTGCGCGAGCAGCTTCAACAGGTAAAGCACGAGGCTGGCAAGGACGCCAAAGCGCTGATGAAGGCGTTAAGTGAATTTGGCGACAAGACCAGCATCCGCCGGGTGCGTATCCTGAAAAAACAGGAAGACTTTATCCGGATCAAGGATCGCCAGACTGGTGACGCTTATCGCGCCGTCATTCCCGGTGAAAACCATCATATGGATATTATCGAAGGGCCGGATGGCGTCTGGCGCGGCTTCGCCGCCACAATATTCGACGCCAATCAGGGAAAACAGCCGCCGAGATGGCAAGACGAATATCCTGATGCGAAGCTAATCATGCGTGTGCATAAGGGGGATATACTGGAATTGCTGGATGAAGATGGCATTATGCGCGTGAAGCGTATTGTCCGCCTAGCGCCTTCAGCCTCTCGTTTCTACCTCGCTGCTCATAACGAAGGCGGCGACTTCCAAAAACGGCATGACGATCCGGATGATATGTTCCGTTGGGACTTGGCGACGATTTCTAAGCTTAAGGAACGTAAGTGTCGTTTAGCGCGGTTTAGCGAGATCGGACATTATAAAATACTTGCATAAACCAAACTTATATGCTCAAAATTAGAGCATTAAAGGCTATTTTTTCCTCTGCAGGAGCCACTTTGTGGTGCGTCGCCTTTAAGCTAGTTCTGATATTGGAAGTGTCAGAATTTGAAAGCGCTCCGTGAGGAGCGCTTTTTTAATGCTCCTTATCGCTCTCTCAAAATATGGTGCGTCGAGAGGGAATCGAACCCTCAATCCTCTGCAGGAAGCGGTTTGGAAGACCGCTGCGTTTACCTGTTTCGCCACCGGCGCGCCATGCAATTATGAATTGACTATTTTCCTGAAAACGTCAAGATACATTTTAGCGGCATTTATTTTTTGCACTCTAATTATGTTACTACATAGGCCTACGAGTATCTGAGAACTTTTTTCTGCATTAGCTCTTTCAATGGCTCTCAAATTCGATATATTGTCTAGGAGATTTTTGTTGGCATTTTACATAGCCAACGAGAATCTGTTGCGGTTGGGCCTACCCTCTCTGCTAAGACTGCGACAATGCCTCCTGCGTGTAAATGCAGGAGGCATTTTGCATCTACAGGCTGAATCCCTTTCCCAATCCCGACTCAATGCCTGTGAATAACCCTGTGCATAACAACGCAGGCGTAGAAAATGGTCGGGCAAATTGTCGAACTGGCATCGGAAGGCGGGCGCATCTCGCTGGAACGCGGCTTTCTGACCGTCACCTCCGATACGCGCACCGGCCGCATCGCCATAGATGATGTCGAGGCTGTCATCGCTTCCGCTCAGGGCCTGACCTATTCCAATGCCGCCCTGGCGGCCCTGGCCGAGCGCGGCGCCCCGCTGGTCATCTGTGGCAGGAACTACGCGCCCACGGCCGTCCTGGTTTCGCTTGACGGCCATTATGAGCAAGGCCGGCGCATCGCCGCCCAGGCCACGGCAACCAAGCCTCTCAACAAACAGCTATGGGCACAGCTTGTCCGCGCCAAGATCATCGCGCAATCCCTGATGCTGGACCGGCACGGCCAGACCTCCGCGCGTCTGGACCGACTGGCCGACTCCGTGCGTTCCGGCGACCCGGACAATCTCGAAGCCCAGGCCGCCCAGGTTTACTGGCCCTTGCTAATGGGGAAAGAGTTCCGCCGCGACCGCGAAAGCGATGGCATCAACAGCTTGCTCAACTATGGCTATGCCGTTCTGCGCGCCTCTACCGCCCGCGCTATTGCCGGCTCCGGCCTGCACCCGTCCCTCTCTATTCATCACCAGAGCCGCGGCGAGGCAATGCGCCTGGCCGACGATCTGATGGAGCCTTTCCGCCCGGCGGTTGATTATGTGGCCCGGAGCCTGTGGGCGGCTGGCGAGACCACTTTAACGCCGCAAGTAAAGCTGGCCCTCACCAAGGCCCTGCAGCTCGACTACAAGACCAGCAATGGCCGCACGCCGCTATCAGTATGTTTATCGCGGCTATCTAATTCTCTGGCCAAGGCCTATCTCAAGGAAACTGACCGGCTCGACCTGCCCAAACCACTGTGTCCATTGGCCGGTGCCGCTCAATGACCCATCTTTCGGCGTATCGCATCATGTGGATTATGGCCCTTTTTGACCTGCCCGTCGTCACCAAGCCCGAACGCAAACGCGCGAGCGATTTCCGCCATTTTCTGCTCGACCAGGGCTTTGAAATGGTGCAACTTTCCGTCTATGCGCGTTTTGCCGCGACGAAGGAAAAGGCCGAATCGATCGCTCGCAAGGTCGGCAAGGCCGTTCCGCCGCACGGCAAGGTTGATATTTTGTATTTTACCGACAAACAGTACTCGCAAATCGTGAGTTATCGCGGCAAATCCGAATCAGTTTTGCCGAAAAATCCGGAGCAACTGGCACTATTTTGAGGATATTATGAACGTTTTTCGCATACCAAACCAAAGAAAAACCCTTGTAGAACAAAGCATTCCACAAGGGCAGTCTTAGCAGAGAAAACGTCGAGGCCCAACCGCAACCTTCTGCCACCAGTCAAGCGTAGCCTGGTCGTCTTAGCAGAGAAAACGTCGAGGCCCAACCGCAACCCCTGGCTGTCGCCGCACACGTCGAGCATGGTCTTAGCAGAGAAAACGTCGAGGCCCAACCGCAACAGGCCTGGTCAAGCGCCGCGCCGCCGAACGGTCTTAGCAGAGAAAACGTCGAGGCCCAACCGCAACCCGAGATTACCCTTCACCGACTGATTCAGAGTCTTAGCAGAGAAAACGTCGAGGCCCAACCGCAACAACCCGGCCTGATAATCGATATGACCAGGAGTCTTAGCAGAGAAAACGTCGAGGCCCAACCGCAACCGTTCATGCCGCTCACGGAGCGGGCGGACGGTCTTAGCAGAGAAAACGTCGAGGCCCAACCGCAACGGAACAGGAACGCGATGCTCGCGCGCTCCTGTCTTAGCAGAGAAAACGTCGAGGCCCAACCGCAACTGAACAGAACTACGACTGTTGGGGCGAAGAGTCTTAGCAGAGAAAACGTCGAGGCCCAACCGCAACTAGTTGCATACGCCATGCACGTACAGGCCGGTCTTAGCAGAGAAAACGTCGAGGCCCAACCGCAACGGCTTGTTTCAGCTTGATCATTTTTCGATCGTCTTAGCAGAGAAAACGTCGAGGCCCAACCGCAACGATATTGCTTCGCCGGATAAAGGTGATCTGGTCTTAGCAGAGAAAACGTCGAGGCCCAACCGCAACCGAAATGAAGTCTTTATGCGTGGCCCGTAAGTCTTAGCAGAGAAAACGTCGAGGCCCAACCGCAACCCGATCCCGTACCGAGCGCCGTGATTGTGCGTCTTAGCAGAGAAAACGTCGAGGCCCAACCGCAACTTGCAACGCCGATTGAAGGCGCTCCTCAGCGTCTTAGCAGAGAAAACGTCGAGGCCCAACCGCAACCAAAATACCGTTTGTAAAAGGTGAGTATGAGTCTTAGCAGAGAAAACGTCGAGGCCCAACCGCAACCCTGGTCCGACTGGACCACGACCGGCGATCGTCTTAGCAGAGAAAACGTCGAGGCCCAACCGCAACGTACATGGTCAGCCGAAACCGCTCCATGTGGTCTTAGCAGAGAAAACGTCGAGGCCCAACCGCAACTAAAATTACCCCATGGGGTAATTTTACCTTGTCTTAGCAGAGAAAACGTCGAGGCCCAACCGCAACTGGATCAGACCGCCATCGGAGATGGTGACCGTCTTAGCAGAGAAAACGTCGAGGCCCAACCGCAACGCTCAAAAACATCGTCAGTCAGGTACTTTTGTCTTAGCAGAGAAAACGTCGAGGCCCAACCGCAACCAGCCCGCCCACCTTGTCGATCAGCTTGCGTCTTAGCAGAGAAAACGTCGAGGCCCAACCGCAACGAAGTTGGGACTTGAAGCCTCCGAAAACGCGTCTTAGCAGAGAAAACGTCGAGGCCCAACCGCAACACGGTCTGTTCGTCAGGCGTGGTCACGACGGTCTTAGCAGAGAAAACGTCGAGGCCCAACCGCAACATGATCGCCGAAGCGGCGGCCTCGATCCCCGTCTTAGCAGAGAAAACGTCGAGGCCCAACCGCAACCGAGGACCGGCGTGATCTCTTCCAGCCACTGTCTTAGCAGAGAAAACGTCGAGGCCCAACCGCAACTGTGAATGAAGGCGAGTTGTTCCTTCCCGCGTCTTAGCAGAGAAAACGTCGAGGCCCAACCGCAACCGTTCGCCGGCACTTACCTCACGAAGGAGTGTCTTAGCAGAGAAAACGTCGAGGCCCAACCGCAACCGATACGGGCCTCGGTAAATCCTTCTGCGAGTCTTAGCAGAGAAAACGTCGAGGCCCAACCGCAACGACGGCTGATGTCTCTGAAAGACCGCCTGAGTCTTAGCAGAGAAAACGTCGAGGCCCAACCGCAACACTCTTTGCGGTCCTTAAATATCTTGAGGAGTCTTAGCAGAGAAAACGTCGAGGCCCAACCGCAACTAAATCCGACATTGACCGGCTGGTGGCCGAGTCTTAGCAGAGAAAACGTCGAACCGGCTTGATCCCAGGCGGCTTTGTCCGCGCAGGGTTTTTTGGCCTTTTCCTGATGATCAGAGATCGTGCGCCCGAACGTTTCTAAAAATCGGGAATTATCATCTTGGCGGCATAGTTCGGTGGCACAGCCGAAATCGTCTATAACCCTTTGACGGTAAGGGTTTTCGCACGATGAAAAACTGTCTGGATAACACACTCTGGTGGCACAATTGCCGTCAAAAAAGAGGGGCTTAGAGCCTTCTCATTGATCCTGAACGATAAATTATCGGGATTTGGGAGGCTGGAGCGGGTGAAGGGAATCGAACCCTCGTATTCAGCTTGGGAAGCTGCTGCTCTACCATTGAGCTACACCCGCAACGCGGCGATTTCCGCTAGTGCCATAATACAGGCGGCAGCGTCAACGGATATCGGCGCATAAAAGGACAGTTCCTCACCTCCCCTGTTGTGCAGGGGAGATGAGGGAAAAGTCAGCTATTCCAGCCGCCGCCCAACGCGCGGATCAGGCCGACGGTCGACTGATACTGCGCCGCCCGAACCTTCAGCGCCTGGCGGCGGATGGCCAGCAATTGCCGCTGGGCGTCGAGCACCTCAAGCTGTGACGACGAGCCATTGGTATAGCGAGACTGCGACATCGCCAAGGCGCGTGTGGCGGCGGAAACTGCCTGGTCCTGCGCCGTCTGTTGCTGTCTGAGGTAGGTCAGGTCAGACAACTGATCCTCGACATCGGAGAGAGCCACAAGCGTGCTTTGCTGGTAATCGGCAAAGGCCGCGTTGAGGCCGCCCTTGGCATAATCGATGCCGGCATTGCGGCGGCCACCGTCGAAGATGGCCTGCGCCAATATGCCGGTCAGCGACCAGTTTTTGGCCGTGTCCTCGAACAGGTTGCCGAGGTCGCCGGAGGCATAGCCGCCGGAAGCGGTCAGGCTGAGGGTCGGGAACCACGCCGCCCTGGCGATGCCGACGCGCTTTTGCGCCGCCAGCAGCGAGGCGTATGAGGCGGTGACATCCGGGCGGCGTTGCAGCACATCGGCGGGGATGCCGGCGGGGATAACCGGCACGGACCCGGACCACGGTTCGCTCGACCACGCCACCGTGGCGATATCGAAGGTGCTGGCCGGTTCGCCGAGCAGGACAGCCAGGGCATGGGCGACCTGCGCGCGCTGCTGGTCGAGCGCCGCCCCTTGCGCTTCGGTGGAGGCGACTTCGGCCTGCATCCGCGCCACGTCGATTTCGGCGACATCGCCTTCCTCGAAACGGCGCTGGGTGACATCGAGGCTACCGCGATAGGCCTTGAGTGTGTCGCGGACGATGGCGCGGTCTTCATCCAGCGCGCGCAGGGCGAAATAGCTTTCAGCGACGCGCGACTGGATCAGCAGTTGCGTATCTTTCAGCAAGGCTTCGCTGGATTGCGCGTCCAGTTTCGCGGCCGAAGCGGCTTTGGACAGGCGGCCGGAGAGATCGATCTCGTAGCTGAGATCGATGCCAAGGCCGTGCGCCGAGATTGGTTTTTGTGAACCGGGATTAAGCGTGGCGGTATTGGCGCCGGTGGTCGCCTGATAACCGATGCCGGCCTGCGGCCACAAGTCCGCCTTTGACGAACGGATCAGTGACCGAGCCTGTTCCAGATGCGCCGAAGCGAGCTTGATGGTGTTGTTCTTTTCCATGGCGCGCGCGGTCAGGTCGTTGAGCACGTCGTCATTGAAGACCAGCCACCAGGCCATGCCCTGAACGGGTGCCGGCGTGGCCGCCGCCGTCTCGCCGGCGAAGACGGCGGGGGTTTGATAAGACGCCTTTTCCAGTGGGGTGGTGGCGCAGCCGGTCAAAAGGAGGGCGGTCAGGCTTAGGGGTATGAAACGGAGCATCTTGGCCTCCTTAATCGATATATTGGACATGCGGAGCTGCCTCGGATTCGTCTTCGCCTTCCAAAGTCGAGGTGTGCGATTTCAGCGGGCGATTGCCGGAGAGCGCGCGCAGCAGGACGTAGAAGAAGGGCGTCATGAACAGGCCGATAGCGGTGGCGCCGATCATGCCGGAGAAGACGGCCAGGCCCATGGCGCGGCGCATTTCGGAACCGGCGCCCTGGCTGACGACCAGCGGCAGAACGCCCATGATGAAGGCGATCGAGGTCATCAGGATCGGGCGCAGGCGCAGGCGGCTGGCGCGAATGGCGGCCTCCAGCGGACTAAGCCCCGTCAGTTCGAGTTCGCGGGCAAATTCGACGATCAGGATGGCGTTTTTCGCCGACAGCCCCACCAGGACGAACAGGCCGATCTGGGTGAAGATGTTGTTATCCCCGTGCATGAGGAAGACGCCGATCATGGCCGACATCAGGCCCATCGGCACGATCAGGATGATCGACAGCGGCAGGACGACGCTTTCATACTGGGCGGCCAGCACGAGGAAGACGAGCAGGATGACCAGTCCGAAGACGAGATTGGACGAGTCGCCGGCCAGGATCTGCTGGTAGGTCAGTTCGGTCCATTCATAATCGATGCCCTGGGGCAGGGTCTCGGCGGCGATGCGCTTGATGGCGTCCTGCGCCTGGCCGGAGGAATAGCCGGGGGCCGGGCCGCCGGAAATGTCGGCGGCGAGGAAGCCGTTATAGCGGCTGGCGGTGACCGGGCCGGAGATGTTGTCAACCTTCAGCACAGCGGCCAGCGGCACCATTTCGCCGGTCTTGGAGCGGACCTTCAGCGAACCAATGTCCTCGGAGCGGGCGCGGTAGGGCGCGTCGGCCTGGACCCGGACGCTGTAGGTACGGCCGAAACGGTTGAAGTCGTTGACATATTGCGAGCCGAGATAGATCTGCATCGTCTGGAAGATATCGCTGACCGAGACGCCCAACTGGCGGGCGCGGGTGCGGTCGATATCGGCGAAGAGTTGCGGCGTGTTGATATTGTAGCCGGAGAAGACGCCCGCCAGTTCCGGAGCCTGCGAGGCCTTGGCGATGAAGGCCTTGGTGGCTTCGTCGAGCTTCCGGTAGCCGAGGCCGGCGCGGTCTTCCAGTTGCAGCTTGAAGCCGCCGGTGGTGCCGAGGCCGAGGAGGGGCGGCGGCGGGAACATGACGGCGTAGCCTTCCTGGATACCGGCCAGCTTGCCGTTCAGCGCGCCGGCGATGGCCCCGGCGGAAAGCGCCGCACCTTTGCGTTCCTTGAAGGATTTCAGCGGCATGAAGACGACCGCCTCATTGGAGGCGATGGTGAAGCCGTTGATCGACAGGCCGGGGAAGGCCAGGGCATGAGCCACGCCCGGCGTGGAAGCGGCGATTTCAGAGACCTTGCGGGCCACGGCCTCGGTGCGGTCAAGCGTGGCGCCATCGGGCAGCTTGACCATGCCGACGAGGTAGGCCTTGTCCTGCTGCGGGATGAAGCCGTCAGGCACGACCTGGAACAGAACGAAGGCCAGGGCGGCCAGCGCGCCATAGACGCCCAGCATCAGGCCCTTGCGGCCGGCGATCCTGCCGACGCTTTTGCCGTAGGACTCAGACGAGCGCCTGAAGGTGCGGTTGAAGGCGGCGAAGACACCGCCCAGCCATTTGTCCATGAAGCGGGTGAGGCCGTCCTTGGGCGCATTATGCCCCTTGAGCAGCAGGGCCGCCAGGGCCGGGGAGAGCGTCAGGGAGTTGATGGCGGAGATCACTGTCGAGATGGCGATGGTCAGCGAGAACTGGCGGTAGAACTGGCCGGACAGGCCGGTGATGAAGGCCAGCGGCACGAAGACGGCGACCAGCACGAGCGCGATGGCAATGATCGGGCCGGAGACTTCGCGCATGGCCTGGTAGGTGGCGTCACGCGGGGACTTGCCGGCTTCAATATTGCGTTCGACGTTTTCGACGACGACGATGGCGTCATCGACCACGATGCCGATGGCGAGCACGAGGCCGAACAGGGTCAGGGCGTTGATGGTGAAGCCGAAGAGGTGCATCACCGCAAAGGTGCCGATGACCGAGACGGGCACGGCCAGCAGCGGGATCAGCGAGGCGCGCCAGGTTTGCAGGAACAGGATGACGACGATGACAACCAGCAGGATGGCTTCGAGCAAGGTATGAATCACCGAGTCGATCGATTCGTGGACATATTCAGAAGTGTCGTAGGCGATCTTGTAGGATACGCCTTCCGGCATGGCCTTTTTCAGCTCTTCCATCGTCTCGTGGACATCTTTCGAGAGCTGGAGCGAGTTGGCGCCGGCGGTCTCGAAGATGGGGATGCCGACGGCGTTCTTGTTGTCGAGCAACGAGCGCAGGGCGTAATCCGAGGCGCCCATTTCGACGCGGGCGATATCACTGAGGCGGGTGACGGCCCCGTCAGAGCCGGTCTTGACGATGATGTTGCGGAAGTCTTCCTCGGTCGAGAGGCGGCCCTGGGCGTTGACCGACAGTTGCAGGGTCAGGTCGGGGATGCCGGGCGAGCCGCCGATGACGCCGGCCGCGGCCTGGACGTTTTCGGAGCGGATGGCGTCGGCGACATCGGACGGCGACAGGCCGCGCTCGGCGACCTTTTGCGGATCGAGCCAGACGCGCATGGCATACTCACCGCCGCCGAACATCTGGATAGGACCGACCCCCTTGATGGCTTGCAGGCGGTCCTTGACGTGCAGCAGGGCGTAGTTGCGCAGATAGTTGACATCATAGCGGCCGTTCGGCGAGGTCAGGTGGACCACCAGCGGCAGCGAGGACTGTGATTTCTGTGTGGTGATGCCGAGGGCGCGGACATCGGCCGGCAGGCGCGCTTCGGCCTGGGAGACGCGGTTCTGCACCATCTGTTGCGCCAGGTCGGCATTGGTGCCCAGCTTGAAGGTGACGGTCAGGGTCATCTGGCCGTCGGCGGTCGCCTGGCTTGACATGTAGAGCATGTTTTCGACGCCGTTGACGGATTCCTCGATGGGCGAGGCGACGGTGGCGGCGATGACGGCGGGCGAGGCGCCGGGGTACATGGCGTGGACCACCACCTGCGGCGGCACCACTTCCGGATATTCGGAAACGGGCAGGACGCGCAGGGAGAGCAGGCCCGCCACGAGGAACAGCAGGGACAGCACACCGGCGAAGATCGGCCTGTCGATAAAGAATTTGGAGAGGTTCATGAATGGCCCTTTCAGGCGAGATTTGAAGCAAGACCCCCCTCCGTCACGCCGCGAGCGGCGCGCCACCTCCCCCGCGAGCGGGGGAGTATAAGAAAGTGCGATTTCCCCTATACCTCCCCACTTGTGGGGAGGGGGACCGCGCCGTTTACGGCGTGGTGGTGGGGGCCTTGTTTAAGACTTAAGCTTCCGGCTTGGCTTTTGCGTCCATGGCGGCAACCGTTTCGGAAACCACCGAGCCGGGGCCGACATGCTGGAGGCCGCTGACGATGATGCGTTCGCCGTCCTTCAGACCGGAGGTGACGATGCGCAGGCCGTTGGCCGTACCGCCGAGCGTGACTTCACGATAGGCGACCTTGTGATCGGCGCCCACCACATAGACGAAGCGCTTGCTCTGGTCGGTGCCAACCGCCAGTTCCGAGACCAGCAGGGCCGGCTTTTCCTGGGCCGCCCCCATATGGACACGGACGAACTGGCCGGGGATCAGCTTGCCTTCGGGGTTCTGAAAGACGGCGCGGGCGCGAAGGGTGCCGCTGGTGCCGTCGAACTGGTTGTCGATCAGTTGCAGATGGCCGGAGATGGGTTCACCGCCATCGGCTTCTACGGTGACGGGAATGGTTTCGAGCGAGGTCGAACCGAGATCGGCGATGGTGCGGTGGATGACCTCTTCATCGGCATCGAAGCTGGCATAGATCGGGCTGACCGAAACCAGCGTGGTCAGGATCGCCGCCTGCGGACCGGAGCCGACGAGGTTGCCGACCGTCACCTCGATGCGCCCGACACGACCGGACACGGGTGCGCGGACCTGCGTATAGCTGAGATTAAGGTTAGCATATTGCAGGGAGGCGCGGGCGGCGTCGAGATTGGCCTGCGCCGCCTTGAGGTCGTTGGTGCGGCTTTCCAGTTCCGATTGGGCGATGGCGTGATCGGCCCACAGGCGCTGGGCGCGGGCCTGTTCGGAGGTCGCCAGGGTCAGGCGGGCATTGGCGGCGGCAACCTCGGCTTGCGCCTTGGCGGCTTCGGCCTGGAAGGGCGCGGGATCGATGGTGACCAGCAGATCGCCGGCCTTGACCAGCGCGCCTTCGCGGAAGTGAATGGCCTTGACGGCCCCGGCGACGCGCGGACGGATTTCGACGCGATCGACCGCTTCAAGGTGGCCGGAGAAATCGGTCCACTGGGCGACATTTTGCAGGGAAACGACGGAGACGGTGACGGGTGTCGGGGCGCTGGCGGCGGGCTGGTTGGCGGCCTGAGTCGAGAGCGCGGCACCGATGCCGACAGCGGCCAGTACGGTCAGCGACACGGCGCCGGCAACGAGAAGTCTGCGGTAACGGTCAAGCTTTATGGAAGAGACAACGGGATCGAACATCGGGAGATCCTTCGGGGAGAAAGGAAAAATGGGGGAGGAACGCGTACAGTAAGCCTGTGATCGGGATTGCGTTCTTCGGTCGCTCATCCCAATTTAATGCGGCGTCGCAGCTAAATAAGCCCGCCCCGTCTTTTTGTAAACATATTTTTATGCGATATCGCAAATAAATATGTTAATGTGCCCGGAAGCGGTCAATTGCCTGCGTTGTTTTTAGCTTTTAACGCCAGGAAAAAATGATTAAGCTGCGGCTGCGCCAAAAAATGGCAACTGCCGGATTTGGGTAAGGAGTGATGTGTCTTGGATGACCTGAAGACGATAGAATTGCCCGATGCGACCTGTGGCGGACAGGGGGATGCGGGCGCCTGCGCTTCCGCGCGCAAACGCGGCCGTCCACGCGCCTTCGATCCCGATGTGGTACTGGAAACGGTGCTGGAAATGTTCTGGATGCGCGGTTTCGCCAATACCTCGCTCGATGATATCTCCGCGGCCACCGGGGTCAGCCGCCCGTCACTGGCTGCGACCTTCGGCGACAAGGAGGCGCTCTATCTCAAGGCCATGGAGCGCTATCGCAACGGCATCAGCACCCAACTCGATACGGTGCTGCAATGCAATGGCCAGGGCGGTACGCTGCGAGACATCATCAATCGCTATTTCGATGTGATGATCGCCTCCTATACCGGCGAAACGGAAGAATGCCTAGGGTGCGCCTTCATGTGTACGGCGCTCAATGAGGCGCCGCGTCATGAATCGATCATGAGCGTCCTGCAGGGCACCATCGAGGAATTCGATGCCCGTTTCGAGCGTTTCTTCACCAAGGCGCGGGAACTGGGGCATATCGGTTCCAACCAGGACCCGAAGGTGATGTCTCAGATGATTACCTCGCTGACCTCCAGCCTGGCCGTGCGCGCCCGCGCCGGGGCCAGCCGCGCGGATTTGCAGAAGATCGTCGAGGCGACGACGAGCTTTTTATTTCCGTGAAATCTCAGTTTCGCCTGCCCCGTTTACGGGGAAGGTGGCGCGCCGCTTTAGCGGCGTGACGGAAGGGGTAATTCCACCGTCCTTAGCCCCTCCCACCATCGCAAGCGATGGTCCCCCCTCCCCGTAAACGGGGCGGGCGAGTTTATCCTAAGCCTCGGCCCACTGACGCATGAGGTTGTGATAGTGCGCGGTCAATCCCAGCACCTCAGGGCTGTCGCCCAGTTGCGTGCGCAGTTTGCGGATATTCATATCGAGATCGAACAGCAATTGCCGCTGGCTGTTGTCGCGGATCAGGCTTTGCAGCCAGAAGAACGAACAGACCCTTGCGCCGCGCGTCACCGGCGTGACCTGGTGCAGGCTGGTGGAGGGGTAAAGGATCAGGTCGCCGGCCGGCAGCTTGACCTCGTGCGTGCCGTAGGTATCGACCACCTCCAGTTCACCACCGTCATAATCCTCCGGTTCGCACAGGAACAGGGTGCAGGAGAGATCGGTGCGCAGCCAGCCCTCGCCCGCCGGTAAAGGGCGCATCGAACCATCGACATGCAGGCCGTAGGTTTCCCCGCCCTCATAACGATTGAACAGGGGAGGCACGATGCGCAGGGGAAGCGCGGCGGCGAAGAACAGGTCGCTGGCTTTCAGGGCATCGAGCACGATCTGGCCGAGTTCACGCGACAGGGGGCCATGTTCGGGAAGCTGGCGGTTGTTCTTCACCCGCGCCCCTTGCGCGCCGACGGTCGTCTTGCCGTCCAGCCAGTCGGCGGCATCCAGCCGGGCGCGCATGTCGCGGACCTGTTCGGCGGCGAGGACATTGGGAACGTGCAGCATCATGGGGAATATCTCCTGTCATGAAAAACCCCGGCCGTTGCCGGTCCGGGGTTCAGTCTTTAAAGCATTTCCGGAAGGATTTGCCGTAATTCTTACAGGAAAAACCGCGACAAATCGCATCTGTCAGAAATTGACATTCAGCGTCAGGCGCAATGTGCGCGGCGTGCCGGGCGTATAGCGATAACCGCTCTTGTTGATCGCCGCCACATATGCCTTGTCGAAAAGGTTATAGACGTTCAGTTGTAATGACAGACGATCGTTGACCGGATAGCTGGCCATACCATCGACGACCCAGTAGGCTTCGGTATAGGCCGGCGTACCGACCGCGCCGTCGCTGCCGCGCTTCATTTCACCATTGTAGCGCGCGCCACCCGCCACGGTCAGGCCATGCAGGCCGCCATCACGCACCACATAGCTGCTCCACAGGCTGAACGAGTCAGTCGGGTTGTAAGCCAGCACCGCCGAACCGTCCGCCGTCACCGTCGAACCCTCGACCTTGGTGTCGTTGTGGGTATAGCCTGCATTGACGGTCCAGTTGCGGGTGATCTGACCGGCCGCGCTCAATTCCACGCCCTCGGTCGTCTTTTTGCCCGTGCGGTAATAAGAGCCGTCCGTATCCTGCGAAACCACATCGGAATATTCGGTGCGGAATACCGCTCCGGCCAACGACAGGTGGCCGTGCGCCAACTCCCATTTCGTCCCGGCTTCCCAGTTGCGCGCAATCTGCGGCTTGACGTCGGGCACATTGCTCAGGCTGCGGCCGCCGGCGGCGGTGAGGGTGAAATTAGCGCCGCCGGGAGGTTGCGAGGTTTCGGCGTAGGAGGCGTAGAGGCTGCCGTTCTTCACAGGCTTGTAGACCAGCCCCAGACGGCCGCTCCACAGGCCGCCCTTGGCGGTCAGCGGATCGGCGGCGTTGCTGCCGTCGGCATTAAGCGACTTGTAAACCGTCTTGAAGTTGTCGTAGCGCAGGCCGGCATTGATCAGGAACTTCGGCGTCAGGGTCAGGGTGTCGTTAAGGTAAGCTGCCTGCGTGTCGGTTACGCCGTCGGCGTGTGCGCCAGTGACATGGCGCGTGTAACCCGTGACATTCGGATTGGGATTATAAATGCTGACCGCCGGATATTCGCCGTCACCGCCAACTGTGTAGGTCAGTTGTTCTTCACGGCTGATTTCAAGACCCGCGCTAAAGCTGTGCCGGATAGAGCCTGTCGTGAATTGGCCCGACAGATTGGTGTAATTCCCCAGCGTCTCATTGCGCGTGCTGCGGTTGTTGACAAGGCGCGTGATGGTCCAGGTCGAGGGATCGTTTTCGTCCGGAGTGAGCAACGGGCGGCTGCTTGGCTTGGCCAGATTCGCTCCCTGTCCCATAATAGCGGTGAGTTGATAATCTTCATCGGTCTTGCCGTAGCGCGTGGTATTCGACAGATGCAGGCCATTCGTGAAGTCGTGCTCGACAATCGCCGTCAACAAATCCTGTGTGGCGTCGTCGCGGTCGTCCTTTGTGCCGTAAAAATTCTTCGGATTGACCTTCGGCGCACTATTGAGGAAATCACGATAGCCAGTACGCGTGGCATCATCCGGTGAGGAATAACCGGGCAGGCCAATTACGAACACGCCGCCGTCGGGCACATTGTTCTGCTCGATATGCTGCCAGCCCGCGATCACCCGCGTCGGGGTATTGATGCCAAATCCCAGGGTCGGCGCCACGCCCCAGCGCTTGTTTTTAATATCGTCACGACCCGCGACGCCCGCATCCTGATCCATCAGGTTCAGACGGAAACCGCTGTACTCGCCGGTGCGCCAGTTCAGATCGGCTGTGGCGCGATAGAAGTCGCCGCCGCCAGCCGCCGCCGTGCCGGAGTACAGATTATCGAGCAGGGGACGCTTGCTTTGCAGGCCGATCGCGCCGGTGGCCGCGCCGCGGCCGATATCCGCGCCCGCGCCGCCTTTCAGCACCTCGACCGCCTCGATATTGAACATATCGCGTGAAATAGTGGCGACATCGCGCACACCATCAACGAAAATGCTGCCCGATATGTCCGATCCGCGCATATACAACGCATCGCCCGTCGAGGTGCTGCCGTTTTCGCCCAGATTGAAGGTTCCGACGCCAGGCGCGTTGCGCAGCGCCTCGGTCAGCGTCGTCGCGCCCTGTTGCTGGATCAACTCCTTCTTGATCACTTCAATGGTCTGCGGTGTGTCCACCAGAGCCGCGGTGCGTTTCAGGATGGGGGCTTTCTCACCCTTGACCACCACTTCGGTAGGCCCATCCGCCGGCGCATCGGCCAGGGCGGCTAAAGGAAAGGTCAGGGCGGTGGCGGCCAGGGCCAGGGCATATGGATTCACCGTATGCTTACGGCTGCGGATGGAGGACATTGTTCTTCTCTCAGATTAGGCCGGGGGAGCGGCGACTGCCGGCTTGTTATTGCGAACCATTCTTAATTGCAAGGTGAGTCTTGAGAATAATTTGCATTATTGCCTTGTAAAGGCCTTTTTGTTGCCAAAATCACACAGTGGTTCCTGGAGGTCCGGCAGGCAAATTGCCGCAGGCTTTGCGTTTCCCGCGCTATCCCTTGACCAGCCTTGACCATAAATGATAATCATTCTCACCGTATGAGTGAGCGACTATGAAACTGACCGAACTGCCCGCCTTTGCCCCTGCCCTTGTTACCGGCGTGGTCGATGTCCATGATGGAGATCCGATCAGCAATCGCCTGCGTGAACTGGGGTTTGTCGATGGCGAGCCAGTCAAGGTGGTCGGGCGCGGCCCCATTGGCGCGGACCCTCTGCTGATCCAGATCGGCTTTACCCGTTTTGCGCTGCGCCGTTCGGAAGCCGCCAGAGTCACGGTAAGCGTGCTGGTCGGGAAGGCCGCCTAAATGGACAGCATGACCATCGCCCTCGTCGGCAACCCGAACTGCGGGAAGACGGCGCTTTTCAACCAGCTCACCGGCGCCCGCCAGAAGGTGGCCAACTATGCCGGCGTCACGGTCGAGCGCAAGGAAGGCTTTTTCCACGCGCCATCGGGCCGCAAGGTGCAGGTGCTCGACCTGCCGGGCACCTACAGCCTCGACGCCATGGGGCCGGACGAGATCATCACGCGCGATATCTGCCTGGGGAGACGGCCGGGCGAAACCATGCCGGACCTGATCGTCTGCGTGGCCGACGCCACAAACCTGCGCCTGCACCTGCGCTTCGTGCTGGAGGTCAAGCGCCTGGGCCGGCCGATGATCCTGGCGCTGAACATGATGGACGCCGCCCGCAGGCGCGGCATCGCCATCGATACGGCAAAGCTGGAGACTGAACTCGGCGTCAAGGTGATCGAAACCATAGCCGTCAAGGCCAATGGCACGGCGGCGCTGGTGGCGCATCTCGACGCCAATGTCGCGCCACATATTCCGGAAGTGAAGGAGACCGGCGACCTGCATGCCGATGTGCGCCGCATCCTTGACGCCTCGGTGGTCATGCCGCAGCGCACCTCCCTGATCGACGACCGGCTGGACGGCATATTGCTCAATCCCTTCCTTGGCATACCCATCCTGATCGTCATCATGTTCGTGGTCTTCCAGGCGGTTTTCACCTGGGCGACGCCAGCCATGGATTTCATCGAGGCCAGCATGGCGTGGCTGGGCGCTTTCGTCACCGAAACCCTGCCGGACGGCCTTTTGAAAAGCTTCATCGCCGACGCCCTGATCGGCGGCCTCGGCTCGGTCATCGTCTTTTTGCCGCAGATCATCATCCTGTTCTTCTTCATCCTGATCCTGGAAGAATCCGGTTATCTGCCGCGCGCCGCCTTCCTGCTCGATAACCTGATGTCGAAGGCCGGGCTGACGGGGCGCTCGTTCATTCCGCTGCTTTCCAGCCACGCCTGCGCCATCCCCGGCATCATGGCCACGCGGTCGATCCACGATATCCGCGACCGCATCACCACCATACTGATCGCGCCCCTGATGACCTGCTCGGCGCGCATCCCGGTCTATACCCTGCTGATCGCCGCCTTCGTGCCGGAACAGCAGGTCTGGGGCTTCATCAGCTTCCGCGGCCTGATCCTGTTCGGCATGTATATCATCGGCATTACCGGCGGACTGACGGTTTCGCTGGTCATGTCGCTGTTCCGGCGCGACAAGAGCGAGCATCCGCTGATCATGGAACTGCCGTCATACCGGATGCCGCGCGCCCGCAACCTGCTGATCGGGCTGGGCGAACGCGCCATGATCTTCGTGCGCCGCATCACCGGCATCATCTTCACCGTCAATACCCTGCTGTGGGTGACGACCACCTTTCCCGGCAAGCCCGAAGGCGCCACCGGCCCGGATATCGACTATTCGATGGCGGGCATGATCGGCCACTGGATCGAGCCGGTCTTCTCGGCGGTCGGCTTCAACTGGCAGATCTGCGTGGCCCTGATCCCCGGCCTGGCGGCGCGCGAAGTGGCGGTTTCGGCGCTCGGCACGGTCTATGCGGTTTCCGGCAGCGATGACGCAGTGGCTGCGCAGCTCGGGTCGCTGATCTCGTCGCAATGGTCGCTGGCCACGGCGCTTTCCCTGATGGCGTGGTATGTCTTCGCGCCGCAATGCCTTTCGACGCTCGCGGTTATCAAGCGTGAAACCAATTCGTGGAAGATGGTCGGCGTCACGGCGGGCTATCTGTTTGCGCTGGCCTATATATTCGCCTTCCTGACCTATCAGATTACCCAATTTTTCGTTTCTGGGGCACTGACATGATGTACGCTGTTATTCAGGCCGTGATCATCACGGCGATTGTCGCCTTCTGCGCCATGCAGGTGCTGCGCAAGATGATGCCGAACCTGAGTCACGCGCTTCAGGTGAAAGGCGCCCAGGCGCTCGACCGCGCGGGGATGCACGCTATCGCGCACAGGCTGGAGCCTGTCGAGGCAAAGGACAGCGGTTGCGGATCGGGCTGTGGTAGCTGCAAGGGCTGCGCCTTGTCGGAATTGAAGCGGTAGAAAGAACCCCTTGCCCTCTCCCCTGCGCAGCCAGGGCTATCGCATATGGCTTTTGGAATAACTTTTCTTCCCCCTCTCCCCTCATTGAGGGGAGAGGGGACTTGGAGGGATAGGTATTTTCAACTTTCCTCCCTCTCGCCTTGAGAGGGGGAAGAGAGATCACCGGTTAATCCCCTCTCCCCTGCAAGGGGAGAGGGTTAGGACGGATCGACATTCAGGATTTGACTTAGCCGCGCGTGGCTAGCTCCAGAAAGGTAAAGGATAAGGGAATCCACAGATTACACAGATTACACAGATTTTTCAGTGTCTTTGAATGCTATTCCCCGCATCACAATAGATGATTTTCGGCGCGAAGCGCCAATCCGTTAAGGGAAAGCCTGCGCGGAAATAAGCCAGTAAGGCGCTGAAAAATCTGTGTAATCTGTGTAATCTGTGGATTCCCTTTTCTTAAATCGGCAAAGCCGGCAAAGGTCGATGAATGTCGATCAGTCCTAGGGTGAGGGGTTGCAAACCACAAACGCCGCAATAGACTACTTCGCCTCAGGATCGTCGTATTTCACAAAGGCGAACTGTTCGCTATCGGGCGCCCAGGAATTGACATTGAGCGTGCCCTGGCCGCCGTAAAGCTCCGTCACGACCTTAGGTTCAGCGGAGCCATCCAGCGATATCAGGCGCAACTTGACATGCTGGCCCGGCGGATGGCCGACCACATTCCCCCTGAACGACAGAAACAGCACCCATTTGCCGTCCGGCGACGGATGCGGGAACCAGTCGCCATAGGCGTCATCATGCGTCATCCGCGTCTGCTCGGAACCGTCCGGATTCATGCGGTAAATCTGCATATGGCCGGTGCGGACCGAATTGAACCAGATATGGCCGGCGGGATCGTAATCGGGACCGTCATCGAGGCCGGGCGCATCGGTCAACCGGGTTTCGGGACCGCCCTCGACCGGCACGGTATAGATATCGAATTCGCCCCCGCGTTCACCGACAAAGGCCAGGGTCTTGCCGTCCGGCGACCAGCCATGCCAGTAGGACGGGCCATCGGGCGTGACCTCGCGCGGTTCGCCACCCGCCGCCGGCAAGACGAACACATGCGAATACCAGCGCTCCGGATGCGGCTTGTCGGCGGAAATGGCGATCAGCGAGCCATCGGGCGACAGGCCGTGATCATTATTGAGTTTCGCCTGGCTGCCGGTATCGATCTGCACCGGCGCACCGCCCTCTGCGGGGATGCGCCAGAGATGGCCGCGACTGTTATAGATCAGGGACCGGCCGTCACGACTCCAGTTCGGGGCCTCGATCAGGACGGGGCTGTCATAGACCTCCCGTGCCTCGCCGGTGCGGATATTCATGACCATCAGGTGCGAACGCGTATCGGGGCTGGCGACCTGCGCCGCGGCGGGCGTGGCCAGCGCCAGGGCCAATGCGGCGGCGATTATTCCGTGAGACATGACGCACCTGCCTTTGTTTCGGTGAGACGGATATCGGAGATAGAGAGATCGAGCGCGCCCGCCGTCTCGATGCGCGCCACGGTCGGGGTGGCGGCGAGATCCTGCGCCTTGAAGCACGATAGCGGCACGGCGAGCGTGGCGTAACCGGTGGCGGTTTTCAACCAGGCGGTAACCGGCACGGCGGCCGAACCCACACCCAGGCGCACTTCGCCGGAAGGGGCGGCATTGACGCGCAGGGTGAGGGAAATCATCATGGCCCCATTGGCTTCGCGCGCGATATCGGAGGGCTTGTCGGCCCCGACTTCCAGCGCCGCCCGCGCCTTGCCGTTCCATACGGCCTTTACGGCCCCGTCATCCTGCGGCGAGACGGTGAGCGCCGCCGTGCCGTAAATCGTCGTCTGTGTGCCGACATAATCCATGCGGTGCTGGGCGTCGTCAGTCAGGGTCAGCTTATAACCGTTCCAGACCGTGCCCTTGCTGAAATAGACGTTCTTCTCGCCGTATCTGGTGGTATCGGCCACTTCGGGCAATTGCGGCGTCCCGGCCGGCTCGGCGTAAGACAGGCCATAGCCATAGGCGAACTGCGGATCGTAATCCGTGTCGCCCACGTTCAAAGGCGTCTGGTCGGGGCGCTTCGGCCAGGAGAAGCTGAGTTTGCCGCTAAAATCGTGTTTGCCGGTCAGGACATCGGCAATGCCTTCGCCTTCCGATCCCGGCAACCAGGCCGCCACGAAGGCGTCGGCGGCGTTGATCTGCGGATTGACGTACAGCGGACGGCCCGAGAGCATCACCGCCACAACCGGAACGCCTTGCGCTTTCAGCTTTTTTATCAATTCCAGAGACTCGGAATTATCATGGTGCAAGGCCACGTCCGGCTGGTCGCCCATGAATTCGGCATAAGGGTTCTCTCCGAAAACGACGATGGCGACATCCGGCTTTTGCGGCGCGGCGCCGTCGGGGCTGTAGAGCGCCTGTCCGCCCGTTGCCTCGATCTGGCTTTTCAGACCTTCGTAGATCGAGGTCGCGCCGGGGAAATCGGCATTGGTATTGTCGGCGCCCTGCCAGGAGAGCGTCCAGCCGCCCGACTGCATGGCGATATTGTCGGCGCCATCACCGGCGATCAGCACCTTTGCACCGGCTTTCAGCGGCAGAACGCCATTGTTCTTCAGCAGAACCAGCGACTTGGCCACGGCCTCGCGGGCGATGGCGCGGTGTTCCGGCGTGCCGATCGGTTTGAAGGTATCCGGCCGATTGGCGGGAGAGGGCTGGTCGAAGACCTTCATGCGGAACTTGACGCGTAAAATCCGGCGCACGGCGTCATCAAGGCGCGTCATCGGAATGGTGCCGTCATTCACCTGCTTCACCAGATTGGCGTAGAGCAGCTTCCAGTCCTGCGGCTGGTTGAAGATATCCAGCCCGGCATTGAAGGCGACGGCGCAGTCGGAATTGGTGCAACCGGGAATCTGGCCATGCGCCAGCCAGTCGCCCATGATGAAGCCATCAAAGCCCATCCGGCCTTTCAGCACATCAGTCAGCAGCGCCTTGTTGCCGTGCATCTTGACGCCGTGCCAGGAATTGTAACTCGCCATGACCGACTGCGCGCCGGCATTGATGGCGTCGGCATAGGCCGCGCCATGCAGACGGGCAAGGTCGGCTTCGGAAATGGTCGAATCGCCCTGGTCGCGGCCGCCATCGGTCGAGCCGTCACCGAGGAAGTGCTTGGCGGTGGCGATGACGTGATGGTCGTCAAGGAAAGCCGCGCCGCTCCCTTCGATGCCGGAAACCATGGCGGCAGCGTACTGTTCGACGATTTTCGGGTCTTCCGAATAGCTCTCATAGGTGCGTCCCCAGCGGTCGTCGCGCGCCACGGCGATGGTGGGGGCGAAAGACCAGTCCATGCCGGTGGACCGGACCTCGGCGGCGGTGGCCTCACCGATGCGACGCAAGAGGTCGGGATCGTGCGCCGCCCCCAGGCCGATATTGTGCGGGAAAAGCGTGGCGCCATAGACGTTATTATGGCCGTGCACGGCGTCCGACGCCCAGATCAGCGGGATGGTGACTTTTTGCCCCGGCGCTACTGACGCCTGATAATAGGGTTCGATCAGGTCCACCCAGTCCTTGACGGTGGCGTGTTTGTTGCCGCCGGGCACCGCGCCGCCGCCGTTTTCGATCGAACCGATATGATATTGCGTCACCTCTTCCGGCCTGATCGATTTCCATTCCGGCTGGATGACCTGGCCGACTTTTTCCTCGACCGTCATCCGCGCCAGCATATCGGTGATGCGCTTCTCAATCACCGGATCGAGACCTATGGGCGATTTGGCGACCGGCCAGATTTTCGGATGGACGGTCGGCGTTTTGGGCGCGGGTTTTGCGGCGGCGTGCGCATTGAAGGCCAGCAACAGGGCAGCCACGGACGCGGCGGCCCGCAAAAGGGGGCGAGGGGACATGGGCGCTTCTTCTCTGATACGTTTTTATTGCGTCTATGGATCACGATGACAGCGCTGTCGTCAAGGGCTATTGACACCCATGGCACGGCGTTCGTATTCAGATGCTTACATTAAGAAAGTCAGAGACCCCACCACCACGCCCTAAGAAGGGCGCGGTCCCCCTCCCCATCAAAGATGGGGAGGTATAAGAAATAAATCTTGTACCTCCCCGACTTGTTCGGGGAGGGGGACCATGAGCGAAGCCAATGGTGGTGGGGGTTTCTTGCTTTTCAGAACAAAAAGGACAGGAAACGTGCAAACCCAATTCAATCTTGGCGAGGCCGAAGCCCGGCTGGCGATCGACGCCTGCGTCGCCGAACTGAAAGAACGCGGCAAGGCCGGCGTTGTGGCGGTCGGTGACAGCCACGGCGAACTGCTGGCCCTGTGGCGCACCGATGGCTGCGCGCTTCCGCCAATCGTCATCGCGCAGAACAAGGTCTATACCGCCGCCCGTGTGCGCGGCCCTTCCGGCGACCTGGGCCGCAATGCCCAGGCCGACGGCTCGGATGTTCATTATCACGGCGACAGCCGCTATGTCGGCTGGGATGGCGGCGCGCCGGTCATGTACAAGGGCCAGTGCATAGGCGCCGTCGCGGTCAGCGGCCTGTCGGGCGTCGAGGATCTGGAGATCGCCCAGATCGGCATCGATACCATCCTCGCCAGCCTCTAATCGCCGGCGCGCTGCAAAACCGCGTCCAGCTTGTTGAAGCTGCCGCTCCAGCCAACGGCGCTGCCGAGTTTGACATGGGCGTCGCGCATGGTCGCCATGGTGAAGGTCTGACGGACGACAACCCGCGTGCCCGCACCTTCGTCGGCGAAGGTGACCAGGGTATGGATCGGATCGGCGTTATAATCTTCCGGCCGGCCGCCGGATTCGATGAAACCGGCCTTGACCGCCTCATGCCAGCCTTCCGAATGGCGGCTGGCGTCCATGATCATCACCAGGCTTTCATTCGGCACGATCTTGCCGAAATGGCCACCGATCGGGTAATCCTCACCTTCGGGGCTGTGCATGACGAGCGTCATTTCGCCGCCTTCGCGCACATCCATTTTAACCGTGGCGGTGAAGCCTTCCGGCCCCCACCATTCGGCCAGCATCACCGGATCGACCCAGGCCATGAAGACCAGCGGGCGCGGCGCATCGAAAAAACGTGACAGGACGATATCGTTCGCCTCGGTAGAGGCATGGGTTTCAAAACTCATGCGGAAATCTCCATCGGAAAGGATAACAGGGTATGCAGGCGATCGAAGCTTGACCACCAGCCGTCGCCATGACCTTCGGCCTCGTGTGCCGACTGGAAAGGCCGCTGGGTGAGCGTCACCAGGGTTTGGCTGCCGCGATCGGTGAAGGTAATGACGACCGTATTGGCCTCGCCACGCTCACCGCCCTCTTCCCAGACAAAGGTGAAGACCAGTTTTTCGAGCGGCACGACCTCGGTGAAGGCGCCGTTCTGCCACAGGGCCTCGCCGGTTTCGACCGAGGTCAGGCAGTTGCGCCACCGGCCGCCCGGCCGCACATCCATTTCCAGATGCGTGGCCGGATAATGCGCCGGTCCCCACCATTGCGACAGCAGGGCCGGATTGATCCAGGCTTCATAGACCAGAGCGCGCGGGGCATCGAACAGACGCTCGATCCTGAGGTCACGATCGGTATGAATGATATCGCGGCAGGCGCCATCCATATGTCAGGCCGCCGTATCGAGACTGATCATCCACGGCGTGCCATAGCGATCAGTGACCATGCCGAACAAGGGCGTCCAGAAGGTTTCCTGCAACTCCATTTTTACATCGCCGCCGTCGGCGAAGGCGGCATAGATGCGCCTGGCGTCGTCGGCACTGTCCGGATTAATGGTGACCATGAAACCGGCCGGCTTGGCCTGCATATGCAACGGCGCGTCCGAACCGGCTATTTCCTGATCACCGACCATCAAGGTGGCGTGCATGATCTTGTCCTGCCAGTCGGCCCCGACCATATCCTTCATCGGGCTTTCGCCGTGAGTCTGCATGAAGGTGATCTCGCCGCCGAGCGTTTCAGCGTAGAACTTGAAAGCCTCGGCGCAGGTGCCGGGGAAGTTGAGATAAGGGAAGATTTTCATGGGTCTGATTCCTTATGCTTCTGCTTTTTGGGAAATGACAAAAGCGATTGCCATATCGATCAGCTTTTCAGTGCCGGTCTTGCGGTCTTCCGGCGTCGGATAGCCGTCGAAATGGACGATCTGTTCAGTCAGTTTAAGGTGCGTGCCCCGACCGTTTGGCATGAATTCGATCGTCGCCAGCGAACAGGACAGGCGCTTGTCATTCAGGTGCATGTCGTAGCTGTAGACAATGCGCTGATCGGGTACGATATCGCGGTATTCACAGGTGAAATCGGTGACCGTGCCGTTCTGCCAGCGGCCTTTCAGCCGCTCGGCGCCGCCTTCGCGGAAATCGATATGGCGTTCGATCAGTTGCCATTTATCGGCGGGAGCGGTGAACCATTGCGCCTTGGCGTCGGCATTGGCCCAGGCGAAAAAGACCAGGTTGGGCGGCGCGTCGATATCGCGTTCGATGGTGAAGGTGTCGTGGTGGGTGGAACGTTCGGCCATATCACTTCTCACTCTTCAGGGCGGGGCCGGTCATTTCGGTCTCGATGGTGAAATCTACGTCATCGCCCACGCCCATGGTGGTGCCCGGCGCGGGAATGCCATAGCCCATGCCGAACTGGGAGCGCCTGAGCGTACCCTTGGCCGAGAAGCCGACGCGGGCATTGGGGTCCAGCCCCGCCAGGCCGGGATAGCCGCCATTGAAGGTAACGGCCAGGGTCACCGGTTGGGTGACGCCATGCAGGGTCAGGTCGCCGGTGACATTGGCGGTATCGGCGCCGATCATGGCGATCCGGGTCGCGGTGAAGGTGATCTTCGGGAAGCTGGCGGCATCGAAGAACATCTTGCCCATAAGCTCGTCATGGAAGCCTTTGGGCGGATTGTTGAGGTCGAGCGATTTAGGATCGATGGCGACCGTCAGGGCGGCCGTTTCAGGGTGCGCCGGATCGAGTTTGAGGCGAGCGTCGATATCGGTGAAGCGCGCCGTATAATGCGAATAGCTGAGATGATTGACGCTGAAACTGAGGGAGGTGTGGGCCGGATCGGTCCTGTAATCGCCGGCGGGGATATCGGCAACAGACGGCGCGGCGACAGCGGCGGAAACCGGGGCTGAGTCAGTGGTCTTCTGTTCGGTTTTTTGTGCCGGTGTGCAGGCACAGAGGCTCAGAGCCGTACACGTAATGAGCAGGCGTTTCATGGGCAATCTCCTTTATATTTAATGGCTTAAGCGGTTTCCCGCTCGCTCAGGCGTTTCAGGTTTTCCAGCCCGCGTTCGAAATCCTTGCCGATCAGGTCGTCCATGTTCATGATCGTGCCCATCAGCTTCGACATGAAGGGCGACGGCCCGAACATGGCCCAGGTCACCACCGTATCGTCACCAGACGGCTGCAACAGGAATTCGGCGCTGTTGGTGGCGGGAAACGGCTTGATGAAATCGAGATTGATCAGCAGGCGGTGGGCCGGCGCAGCCTCGCGGATGGTCATCCGGCCCTGACCGGCCTTGCCATTTCCCTCCCAGTCATAAATGGCACCGACACCGGACGTTTCCCCGCTGTAGGCGCGTTTGAGATCGGGGTCGAGTTGCTCCCAGGGCGACCAGTCCTTCCATTTGCGGAAGTCATCGATATGGCCGTAAATGACCTCCGCCGGCGCGCCGATCGTCAGCGACCGCTGCATACGGAAATTGTTCGGCTTGCTGATGACGACGAACAAAAAGGTCAGGAGCGCCGCCAGGACGAGGATGACGATGAGCATAATCATTTCGCATTTTCCGGAAGTTTATTGAGATAAGCATCGAGCGTTTCCATCATGTCCCGGGTGCCGCCGATCCGGTCTTGGAGATGATCGACGCCATCGATGAACAGGATCTGCTCGATGAGTTTCAGGTGCGAACCGGCGCTCCTGGCAGAGAATTCCAGCACCTGCTGCGACACGGTGAACAGCTTGCCGTCCATGGTCATATTGTACTGGTGGATAATGCGCTCATCGGGCAGGATATCGAGATAGAATCCGTCATTGGTCATCCAGGGCGCATCGGCGTTTGGCCGGCCGCGCCAGTGTTCCCAACCGCCCACCTTGAAATCCATGCTGTGCCGGGTGACCTCCCATGTGCCTTCGCCGCCGTACCATTCCTGCCTGGCCTCCAGGTTGGTGAAGGCCCAGAACAGCAGCGAAACGGGATGATCGTAATCGCGTTCGAGCGTAAAGGTTTCGGGATTGGCGGCGCGGATCATGATTATTTCCCCAGCTTCGCCAGATAGGCATCGAGCTGCATGTAGGTGCCGGTGAAGCCCATCTGCATGCTGGCATGGCCGGCCTTGAAGATGGCGCGCTCTTCCGGCGTGGCGTTGATCGGGTAGGAGCGGCTTTCAAATAGCGTCTTGTCACCCACCGGTGTCAGGGTCTGGATCGCCAGCACTTCCAGCGGCCACATCGGCGCCATCGGATGCCGTACCGGTTCACCGGCCTCGTTGCAGAAGGAAACGACATAGGCCATGCGGCTGGGCGCCTCGATCTCGCGGAAGACCCACTTGCCCCACATGGTAACACCACCTCCCAGAGCATTTGGCGGCATCTGCATGCCGTAAAGGAAGGTGCCGCCGGGCTTGAAATCGAGCGACTTGACGATCAGCTTCATGCCGGCCGGGCCAAACCATTCGGCCAGATGCCCGGCCTGCGTGCACACATCCCAGAACAGGGCCTGCGGGGCATCGAAGGTGCGCGAAATCTTGAAGACTTCATCTTCGGCGGCGGGGGCTTCCAGGGTCATGCGGGCGTTCCTCAGACTGTGTTCAGGTGGGCTTCGAGCCGGTCGAAATTCTGTTCGTTGGCGGCTTCGAGAAAGGGAGCGAGATTGGCGTCCTGGCCGGGGGCGAAATTCATGATCCAGGTCAGGTCGGTGGTGTCGTCATCCACGGCGTCGAAGCTCATGGTCATGACGAAATCGTGCATCGGCTGGATATGCCGCATGACGATCCGCTGCGGCGACACCTCAAGGAACTCTTTGATATTGTGAAACTCACGGTCGTTTTCGTTGACCATGGTGAACAGCCAGCGGCCACCGACGCGCAGGTCGAAAGTCTCTATCCGGCTGGTAAAGCCATCTGGCCCCCACCAGATTTTCACCTGTTCCGGGTCGGCGAAGGCGGCATAGACCTGGGCGTGCGGAAAGGACAGGCGGCGGCGATTAAGCACCTTATAGGCCGGGGTATCGGTTGTCTCAGTCATGTTTCGCTCCCTTGGCTTGCAGGGCTTTCAGATAAGCGGCCAACCGGTCAAGACGCGCTTCCCAGAGTTGTTTGCAGTATTGCCACCACATACCGGCCTCCATCAAAGATCAATAATTAGTTTGTCGGGCCATCGGGTTTCAACGTCTTGAGATAGGCGTCGAGGCGATCGAAACGCGCTTCCCACATCTTGCGGTATTCGCCGATCCAGGCATCGACCTCTTTCAGTGGCTCCGGCTCCAGCTTGCAGGGCCGCCACTGGGCTTCCCGGCCACGCGAGATCAGCCCCGCTCTTTCCAACACCTTCAGATGCCTGGACACCGCCGGCAGGCTCATATCGAACGGTTCGGCCAGTTCGCTGACCGAGGTTTCGCCGAGAGACAACCGGGCCAGTATGGCGCGGCGCGTCGGATCGGCGAGAGCGTTCAGGGTCTGTGACAGGCGATCGTGGGACATGAGAATTCTACTAAATTTAACCGAATTGTTAAATAACATATTGGTTAAATAATAGCGGGAGTCAAGCGGCTTTTTTTGGCGTTATAGTTTAATGGGTCCGCGCCCCCATAAACCTGCCCGGATATTTAGTGCGCAAAGCCGAACCACCATACCAGCCCGCCAACGCCGGCCACCACCCGCCACAGGGCGAAGAAGCCGTAACCGCGTTTCTGCACGAAGCCGATGAACGGTTTGATGACCAGAAGCGCTGACAGGAAAGCCACGATAAAACCGATAGCGATGGTGCTGTACTGATCCGAGGTCAGCACCTTGTGACTGTCGGCGAATTCGACCACGAAGGCGCCCAGCATGGTCGGGATGGCGAGAAAGAAGGAAAATTCGGCGCCCGCCGTCTTGTCCACCTTCGCCACCATGGCGCCGATCAGGGTCGAGCCGGAGCGTGACATGCCAGGAATGATCGCCAGGCACTGGAACAGGCCGATCAGCAGTGAGGTCTTGATATCAAGCTTGGCTGAATCATGGTGCACAGGCCTGGGCGCGTATTTATCGATCGCCCACAGGGCCACGCCGCCAACGATGAGGGCGCCGCAAATCAGCGGGATATTCTCGAACAGGGCGCCGAGGATGCCGGATTTCTTGACAATGACACCGATCACAACCGCGGGAAAGAATGCCACCAGCACACTGATGGCGAAGCGGCGCGAGTCCGCCGAGGTTGGCAGGGTGATCACGGCCTTCCACAACCGGGCGAAATACAGCACGACAACGGCCAGGATTGCACCCAACTGGATCATGATGGCGAAATTGCCGCCGGGGTCGCTGAACGCCATCAGCTTTTCGGCGATCAACAGGTGCGCCGTAGAAGAGACAGGCAGAAATTCGGTGAGTCCTTCAATCAGACCCAGCAGCGCCGCGAGGAGATAGTGCATGGAAACCCCTATGTGATCAGGGACTCCTTAGAGCACTTTAATCCTGAAGTGAATCGAAATCATGCGGTCTCGGGCATGGCGGCTTCGGGATGGACGCCGATATAGCGCAGGCGCGCCCTTGGCGAGGCGCCGGTCTGCATCTGCTCGATGGCGTGGGCCAGCCAGCCGGCGCTGCGGCCGAGGCCGTAAAGCGTCAGCGGGGCCTCACGCGGCAGGTCGAGGTGACGGCCGATCAGCGCCAGCGCCAGGGACATGCCGACGCTGCGGCCGGTCAGATCCTCGCCGACACGCAGGATCATCTTCAGATCCTCGCCCATGTGCGGCGCGGCCTCAATCAGGTTCAGCGCCCGAAGCGGCTCCGAAGGCGAAGGCTCCTTCTCGAAGCCCGGCAATTCCAAACCTTTTTCGAGCAGGGATTTTGCCAGGGCCAGCGGATTGCCATGGCGGCGCACCTGGGTGACGTAGGATTCCGCCCGCGAGATGCGGCCCCCCAGTTTCGGGCTGGTCAGGGTGGCGAAACCGGCGATCAGCGGAATGGCCAGCGGCCCCATGGTGGCGGCGGCGACGCGCACGGCGAGGGTGGCTTCATCCAGACTGGTGTCGGCGGAAAGCACCAGCGCGCGGCGCAGCAGATCGACGTCCTTCTGGTCATAGACCTTCCAGGCGCGCGCCAGACGCTGGTGGAAAAACAGGCGCGGGCCGCCATTGGTGACGGCATCGAACATCTCGTTGAGCAGGCTGGCAGCCTCCGTGCCGAGGTCGCGGTCGGCCCTGATCTCGGACAGGGCGTCTTCCTCCAGCCGGCGACTGAGCATGGACAGCACACGGGTACGCGGCCCGCCGGGAAAATTGACATCCGGGCGGGGTTTCAGCGGCCCGAAAGGATTGGGGCTGGCGCTGCGCCACAGAAGCGCCGCCACGCTCTCGAAATTTTCGGTTTCGGCCAGCGTCACCAGGTCGCGGCCGCGGATATAATGATGACCGTGCAGGGTGATGGCGGTTTCGGTATCTATGGCCGCTTCGCCGCGCGTGATGGTGCCGCCGGAAAGGCTTGTGGCGGCATGGGGACGTGGCGCGTCCTGATCGCTTCGGGCGATCCGGCCGGGAGCGCGGCGCGACAGCCGCTCGACATCATCGAGCGCGTAGAGGCTGAGGCGCGGATGCGTCGGGTCGCTCTTGGCGGCGATGCGCTGGCGGCTGACATAGGCATAAAGGGTTTGCGGCTTGACTTCGAGACGCTTGAGGGCCTCGGTACGGCTGATCCAGACTCGTGACATGTCTACCTGCTCATAAAATGAAACAAAAACCACGGCAAATATCAAGATTGATTATTGCAAGATTTACACCCTTTGGCGCAAAGTCAAAGATGGATTTACGATTTGTTAACATATTTTTTGTGGCTTATCCGCTCCCTGAATCCGCCCCCTGGCATTCCGGCCGTCTTTCGGGCCAGAAACGGGCGGCCACGCGGCTTTGCACATCTGCGGCAAAGTGTTAAAGCTATTCAATGACATCTTCCAATCCTCCCCGCACCAAGAGCACTGGCCTGCATAACCTGTCACCGGAAAATCTGGTGCTGCTGGCGACTACGCTTTCGGTTGTTGTCGCCTGCGTTATGGTGGTGATGAAGGGGGTGACGCTTTACCTTTCCGGATCGCAGTCGATTCTGGCGTCCTTGGCCGATTCCGGGCTTGATCTGCTGGCCTCGCTTATCACCTTCGGCGCGGTACGCTATGCCAAGGCGCCGCCGGATAAGGAGCATCCGTTCGGCCACGGCAAGGCGGAAGCCTTCAGTGCGCTGTTTCAGGCCGCATTGGTCTTTGCTTCGGGCGCGCTGATCATGCAGTCCTGTATCCACAACCTGCAAAATCCCCAGCCGATTGTGCAATCCGGGCTGGCGATCGGCGTGCTGATCCTGTCGCTCGCCCTGACCCTGGGACTGGTTTTTATTCAAAACCAGGCGCTGAAAAGTGGTCAATCGGTAGCGGTTTCCGCCGACCGGATGCACTATGTCACCGATCTGGTCAGCAATGGCGTGGCGCTCGTTGGCGTGGTGCTGGCGGCGCTGGGTTTCGGTGTCATGGACGCGGTGGCCGGCTTCCTGATGGCGGCGTGGTTTATCTGGGGCGCGGTCAAGGTGCTGAAAGAGGCCGCCGATCACCTGATGGACAGGGCGCTGGACGATGACGACGTGGCGCGCATCCGCGGCCTGATCGCGGAGGACGGCCGCGTATGGGGGGTGCATCAGTTGCGCACCCGCCTGACCGGGCCTTACATCCTCATTCAGGCGCATGTCGAAATGGATCCAGCCCTGTCGCTCGACGCCGCGCACCAGATCATCATCGCCGCCGAAAAGCGCCTGCTGGACGCCTTTCCCAATGCCGATATCCTGATCCATCCCGATCCCAAGGGCCTGGCCGAGGCGCACGGTGGCGTTTTCAGTGCGGAAGACCCGACGGAGGCCTGATTTTTGACCCGGATGGGGCTTTGACTTGGATGGGGCGAATAAGGCATAGATGACGGCATGACTGCCTATACCCGCCAGCTTTATCATTTCGCCTTCGACCCGCATTCGCGCATGGTCCGGCTGGCCCTGGGCGAAAAGAAGCTGTCATTTGAAGAGACGCCGGTGCGGTACTGGGAGCCGGACGACACCATTCTCAGGCTCAACCCGTCCGGCCTGCTGCCGATTCTGGTCGAGATGCCCGAACAGGACTCCGGCGGCCAGACGCACCGCATTTGCGAAGACCGCGCCATCATGGAGCATCTTGAGGAGGCCTATCCGGATATCCGCCTGTGGCCGCAGACTGTCAACGAACGCGCCGAGGCCCGCCGGCTGGTGGGGTGGTTCGAGCGCAAGTTCGACTTCGAGGTCAATGCCTTGTTGCTGCACGAAAAGATGGAAAAGCGGCTGATGGGCGGCGGCGTGCCCGATATACCCGCCATGAAGGCCGGCCGTGAGGCGCTGAAAGACCATTTGCGTTATTTTGAAAGCCTGCTGGCCGCGCGCAACTGGCTGGCGGGGCATTCGATCTCCTATGCCGATTTCGCCTGCGCCGGGCAGTTGTCGATCCTCGACTATCTCGATGAAATCAACTGGTCGCGCTATCCGCACCTCAAGACCTGGTACATGGTGATCAAATCGCGGCCCTGTTTCCGTCCGCTGCTCAATGACAAGCTGCCGGGCGTGGCCCCTTCGGCCCATTACAAAGAACTCGACTTCTGACCATGAGCGATCTGGCCGTCTCTATCCGGCAGCAGGCTTTTGATCTGGGATTCAGCGCGGCGCGCTTCGCCGCCCTGCCCGAAGTCTGGGCGGCGTCCGGACGTTTGCAGGTATTCGTCGAGGCCGGGTTTCACGGCGATATGGCGTGGATGGAAGAGACGCTGGAACGCCGCCAGCATCCGCAGAATATGTGGAGCGGGGCGCGGTCGGCGTTGGTGCTGGGTTATAATTACGGCCCCGAAAGCGATCCGCTGGCCCTGCTGGACCAGACCGATATCGCCAATATCAGCGTCTATGCGCGCGGCGACGATTACCACGAACTGATCAAGAAGAAGCTGAAACAACTGGCGACCTGGATCGTGGGCCAGACAGGCTGCGAGCTGAAGGTCTTTGTCGATACGGCCCCCTTGATGGAAAAGCCGCTGGCGGCGCTGGCGGGCCTTGGCTGGCAGGGCAAGCACACCAATCTGGTGTCGCGCGAATTCGGTTCGTGGCTGTTTCTGGGGGTGATCCTGCTCGATCGGGTGATTGCGGAGGATGTGCCCGAACGCGACCATTGCGGCTCGTGTCAGGCCTGTCTCGATGTCTGCCCGACCAATGCCTTCGAGGGGCCTTACCGGCTGGACGCCCGCAAATGCCTGTCATACCTGACCATCGAATATCGCGGGCCGTGGCCGGAGGCTTTTCGTCATGCCATGGGCAATCGGATTTACGGCTGCGATGACTGCCTGGCCGCTTGTCCGTGGAACAAGTTCGCGCAAGAGACGCATGAGATCAAGCTTCAGGCACGGGAAGGGTTCGAGGGCCTGAAGCTGGTCGATCTGGCCGGGCTGGACGATGCGAGTTTCCGGGCGTTGTTTTCCAAATCGCCTGTCAAGCGGATCGGGCGGGAGTCGTTTCTGCGCAATGTCCATTATGCGCTGGGCAATCATTTGAAACTGGCTGACGATCCCGCGGCCAGAGCGGCGTTGGTACGCAATCTCAGTGACGAAAGCGCCGTGGTACGTGGTGCGGCGGCCTGGGCCTTGAAGCAGGGACTGTCTAATATAGATTTCGTGGTTTTGCGCACAGAGTATGAATCCAATGAAACCGATGAGACTGTAAAAGCCGAGTGGGGACAACATGACTGACGGTTTTTACATGGCAGGCAGCCCCTCAGGCTGCGCGCCCCGCCGCCAGCCCTCTCCCCATGTCCATGGGGAGAGGGGGTTAAAGTGCGATCTTCTTCCTTCCCCCTCTCCCTGCTTGCGGGGAGAGGGCTGGGGTGAGGGGTGGGGTGTTACAGGTTCCGTGGCATGACCTTTTCCCTGATCACCCTCAGCTATCGCTCCGGCGACAATATCGAACCCTGCCTGTCGGCGCTGGTAACGCAGGAGGCCGAGATCATCCATGCCGATAATGGCGGCGATCTCGACATGGTGGCGCTGGCGGCGAAGTTTCCGACCGTCCGCCAGATCGTCAATCCGGTCAATTTCGGCTTTGCCGTTGGCATGAACCGTGCGGTGGCGCAAAGCACGGGCCAGTGGATTGGCCTGATCAATCCGGACGCTTTCATGGACGCTGGCTGGCTTGAGGCCATGAAGGCCGCTATCGCCAAATATCCCGACGTGAAGCTGTTCACCTCCCTGCAACGGGATGCCGAACACCCCGACCGTCTCGATGGCGCCGGCGATGCCCTGACCTTTTTCGGTTTTCCCTATCGCGCCGGCATTGGCCACAATGCGCCCGTTCATATGGAGATCGCCGAGGTCTTCGCGCCCTGCGGTGCGGCCATGCTGATCCGCCGCGATCTGTGGGACCAACTCGGCGGCTTCGACGAGGATTTTTTCTGTTATTGCGAGGACGCCGATCTCGGTTTCCGCGCCCGCCTGCTGGGTGAGCGTTGTCTCTTTGTGCCCCAGGCGAGAGTCAGCCATATCGGTTCGGCCTCGCTTGGCGTGCGTTCCGATTTCGCCCTCTATCACGGCTATCGCAACCGCCTGTGGCTTTACCTCAAGAACATGCCACCGGGCCTGCTGGTCCTCACCCTGGTCCTGCATATTGGTCTGACGCTGACGGGTGCGGTCAAGGATACGCTCAAAGGCAAGGGCGGCATGGCGTGGAAGGCCTTGCGCGACGCCTTCTGGGCCTTAAGACCAATTCTTGAGCATCGAAAACTTATTCAGAAAACACGACAGATAGGCTCTTTACGGCTGGCCAAAAGCTTGACATGGAACCTCGTGAAAGTTGCCAGCCGCGATATCGACCACAGGAAGATAAGATGACCCTCGACGCCCTGAAAACCCAGGCCTATGCCGATGCCCACCTCAAGATCGCCGACCAGTTCAAGGCCGATCCGGATCGCCTGGCGCGCATGAGCCTCGATGTCGCCGGCATCTTCGTTGACGTGTCCAAGCAGAGCTGGTCGCGGGCCGGTTTCAATACCGCCATCGCCGCTATCGAGCACAGCGGCATCGCCGAGGCGCGCGGGAAGATGTGGACCGGCAAAGCGATCAATGTCTCCGAAGGCCGTGCCGTGCTCCACGTCGCCCTGCGCGATTCCGACGCCGAAAACCTGCGCCTGCGCGGGCCGGAAATCGCCGCCGATGTCAAGACCGCGCGCGACGCCATGAAGGCCTATGCCGATGGCATCCGCTCAGGCGTCATCACCGGCGCCACTGGAAAGCCGTTCAAGACGATCATCCATATCGGCATCGGCGGCTCCGACCTCGGTCCGCGCCTCGTCTGGCACGGTCTGGCGCCGCTCAACCCGCAAATCGATATCCGCTTCGTCGCCAATGTCGATGGCTCCGAACTGGCCCTGGCGACCGCCGGTCTCGATCCGGCCGAGACCCTGGTCATCGCCGTTTCCAAGACCTTCACCACCCAGGAAACCCTGGCCAACTTTCTGGCCGCGCGCGACTGGCTGATCAGGGGGCTGGGTGAGGACGGCGCGAAAAAGCACCTCGCCGCCGTTTCCGCCGCGCCCGACAAGACCGGCGCCTACGGCATTCCCGCCGATCGTGTCTTTGGTTTCAAGGATTGGGTCGGTGGCCGCTATTCGTTGTGGTCCGCCGTCTCCCTGTCCGTCATCATCGCCGCCGGCTACGGCGTCTATGAGCGTCTGCTTAACGGCGCGCACGAGATGGACCAGCACTTCCTGACCGCGCCGCTGGATCGATCCGCGCCCGTCCTGCTGGCCGCCGCCCAGCTTTATAACCGCATCGGCCTGAACCGTCCGTCGCGCGCCGTCATCCCTTACGTCCACCGCCTGCGCCGCCTCGCCGCTTTCCTGCAACAACTGGAGATGGAATCGAACGGCAAACGCACCTCGCCAACCGGGGAATTGCTCAAGACCCAGACCTGCCCGGTCGTCTTCGGCGATGAAGGCACCAATGCCCAGCACGCCTTCTTCCAGATGCTGCACCAGTCGGAAGACATCGTGCCGCTGGAACTGATCGCCGCCGCGAACAATGCCGAAGCCTCGACCGACATGCAGCAGAAACTGCTGTCGAACGTGATCGCGCAAGGGGAAGCCTTCATGGTCGGCAAGTCGCTGGAAACTTCGGAGGCCGAATGCCGCAAGCTTGGCTTCGATGACGCGAAAACGGCCCAGATCGCCCCGCAGAAGGTCTGCCCCGGCAACAAGCCCTCAACCACCGTTTTGCTCAATGAACTGACGCCGGAAACGCTCGGCGCGCTGTTGGCCATGTACGAGCACAAGACCTTTGTCGAAGGCATCGTCATGGGGCTGAACAGTTTCGATCAGTGGGGCGTTGAGTTGGGAAAGACTCTTGGTGTCAATGTGCTGAAGGATATCACTGGCGCAGAAATCGCCGCGCATGATCCGAGCACCACGGCGCTGATCAAACGGATCAAAGGGTAAGTTGCGCGCCCGCTGACTTTAGGACGGATCGACATTCATCGACCTTTGCCGACTTTGCCGATTTAAGAAAAGGGAATCCACAGATTACACAGATTACACAGATTTTTCAGCGCCTTACTGGCTTATTTCCGCGCAGGCTTTCCCTTAACGGATTGGCGCTTCGCGCCGAAAATCATCTATTGTGATGCGGGGAATAGCATTCAAAGACACTGAAAAATCTGTGTAATCTGTGTAATCTGTGGATTCCCTTATCCTTTACCTTTCTGGAGCTAGAGCGAGATGACGTTTAATTGAATCGTGTTGGATTCCCTCTGGATGCGAATAGTGATTCACTGTCTGGATTGAGGAGTTTTCCGATGCCCAGACCTTATTCGATGGATTTGCGTGAGCGTGTTGT